>ERZ1034669.23-NODE-23-length-128814-cov-36.974278_pt1 | contig 128814 bp, 99 predicted proteins | sample MGYA00520705_ERZ1034669 | MGnify/ENA primary metagenome ERZ1034669 (study PRJEB33766, sample SAMN09781766) | gut metagenome | biome: gut microbiome | host: Homo sapiens | place: Madagascar | study: EMG produced TPA metagenomics assembly of the PRJNA485056 data... | reverse complement strand
AGTCGCGCAAAACGGCCATTTTCCAACGATTTTTTATTTGACGGTTATTTGACGGATCTCGGTTGATCAGGTGGGTGGCGGCAATGCGAAGAAGCCGAGATTGCGCCATGAGCGTTGATTGACGCTTTCCAAAAACAGCTAAGTGGCTTGTTTGTGGCACTGAAACGGCGATAGGCCAAGTATGAGACCTGGAATTCCAAGGCCCATACTTGGCCTATCTGGTTTTGGCTGCCATCAATAGCCGAATTGGCGGCTGCCGGTGGAGCTTCGTCAGAAGTTCCCACCATTCCATCCCCAGTCGGTGGTGGCGGTGTAGCGGATGTACGTGCGGTCCTTCGGAATGCCGAGTTCCTTGTTCAGCGCGGCCATGATCTGCTCGGTCAGCTTCTCCCAGGCGGAACCCGGCACGGAACGGCCGAACACGTTCACCTCCACATAGGCTGCCGGCTTGGAGTCGTCGCCGCCGAAGTAGATCGGCATATTGTCTTCGAACGGGCACATCAGCCAGCCTTCAGACTTGCCGGGAACGGCAGAAATCGCCTTGCCGTAGGCGGCCTTCAGCGCCTCGCGCTGCTCAGGGGTGGTGGAAACGGAAACATGCGTGTGAATGACTGGCATTGCTGCTCCTTGCAATCGTTGGAAAATAATGTCCTTCGTCACCCAAGTCTAGGTGGTCTGCGTGCGCGTGTTTAATATTCTGTGTGAAAAAACTGATTGAACAGCTGATGAAATTCGGCATTGTGGGCGTGATCGCCTTCATCATCGACTGGGGCATCCTGAATCTTCTGGTCGGCCTGTTCCACATGCATAATGTGCTCGCCGCCACCATCTCCTTTATCATCTCCCTGATCTTCAACTACGTGGCCAGCATGAAGGTCGTGTTCAAGCATCGCGACGATATGGCGCGTTGGATGGAGATCGTCATCTTCGTGGTCGGCGCGGTGATCGGCCTGTTTATGAACGACGCCATCATCTGGATTTCCACGTACGGCATGAACCACGATGCCTACGTGTCGCAGAGCACCGAATATCTGATCCGTACCAACGTGGGCAAGCTTATCGCCACCGCCGTGGTGATGGTGTGGAACTTTGTGACGCGCAAGTGGTTGTTGGACGATACGCATACCAACGCCACGAACCGTCTGAAGAAGAAGGAAAACCGCCTGAGCCCGGAGGAGCTGGAGGCCAAGTGGGAGAACAGTTTCTCGCACAAGCTGGGCGTGTGGTCGCTGGAACATACGCCGAAGGGCTGGCCGAAGTAGCTGGCGGCGTTTCGTATACGGCATACGAAAAGGCGCGTCCGAATCGGATTTTTATTGCGATTCGGACGCGCCTTTCTGCGGTTGGCGTACGTTTCCTGGGATTGCCGGCTCGGTTATACGGTTCACACACTCACGTTGGTAAGCGTCGGCTGTTCGGTGGATTCTTTGATCTGCTTGAATCCAAGCATGGCGATCGCCAGTGAAGCCAGTGCCAACGCCGTCACCACAATGAAACCGCCCCGCGAGCCCATGCGGTCGATGAACTGTCCGGCGATCGCGGAACCGATCGAACCGCCGATCGAATTCATCGCGCCCATCCAAGCCATGCCTTCTGTAAATCGTGTGGGCGGGACCAAATGCAGCATCAGCTGGTTGCCGTTCACCCACGTCGGCGACTGGCAAACACCGATGCACAGGTAGATGATCATGATCACCCATAGATGCTTAGCGAACATGAATGAGCCGATGCCCAGATTCACCACCGCAAGGCAGAAGTAGAAACGTTTCCACAGCGGAATCTTCCAATTCTTCGCGCCGTACACAAGTGCGCCAATCAGCGAGCTGAGCGAGAAACAGGAGAACACGAAACCGGTGTACTGCTTCATATGCGCTTCCGTGGCGAATGCAACAATCGAAATGCTGGCAGCTGACTGGAATGCCCCCAAGCCGAACCACGTCACACACACGGCGATCAGGCCTGGCCCCCAAATCGATTCCTTGCGGCCTGCCGCAATATCCGTGGCGGCCTTCTCCATCGCAGCCTGCACCTCGGCCGCCGTCTTGCCTTCCGCACGCGCCTTGTCGCGCGCGTACTCCACCGCGGCCTCGGCCTGCAGCGCCTTGGACCGGGCGGCCTCGCGCTCGCGGTACTCCTTGCGGGTCATGCCCGCCTCGCGGGCCAGCTGGGTCTGCGACTTCGGCTCGGTCGTAAGCTCCGTCAGGAACATCAGCGCGCCGATCACCACGCACATGCCGGTGAACGAGAACGCCAGCAGTCCGGAGATCACGGCCAATGTGGACGCCAGCGGATTGCCGATAACCCACATGCACTCGTCGAATACGCCGGACAGCGACAGCGCACGGTTCGTCTTCTCCGCATCGCCCTTGAGCAGCGTCGTCCAACGTTGACGGCTCATCGCGCCCCACGGCGGAATCGTGGCCATGAACGGCACTATGCAGAACAGGATCCACGACGGCACGCGTGCGGTGATGCAGGAGACCAGCGCGATCGCCGCCACCATCCACACGATGATTGTGGGAATCGACACCTGCCGTTGACCGAATTTGTCGACCAGCTTGCCGAGCACCGGGCTCGCCACGGCCAGCGCGATCGCCTGCACGGCCGTCAGCGCGCCCGCCAGCGAATAGTTGCCGTAGTAATGCTGCACGGAAATCGTGATCGTCATGCCGACCATCGGGAACGGCATGCAGGCGATCACCGAGCCGATGGAGAAGCGCGCGGTGTGTGGTATGCGCAGAAGCTCCGCGTACCCTCCGAAAAGACGTTGGCCGACGTCCTTGACGCTGGCGAGGACAGTATTGGACATGCTCCGCCGCTCCTTTCTGCTCACGGTTTTGTTTGCCGCGTCCACGGCTTTGCGTCGCCGTGGGCTGATGATGCTTACCCCTGGAAATAATGTTGGTGAACCGCTTCCGCGCATAGCCTTCCCGCCTGGCGATCGCAATGCGTCAATCGATTGACGCAGCTGGCATGCCGAGCAGGGGAAAGTATGGGGGTTGCGTGTTGTTTATGCGTCTTTGTGGACCAAGGAACACTCTATGCGCAGGTACCGTCGTGACACGCGGCACGTCGGCATGGGAAACGATATTCGATTCGGTTGGATGGTCTACGTAGGATTACGTAGGTATGCAAGAACAGAGGGCCGGCGGCTGACCGAACCGCGGAGCAGCCGGGACACCGGCGAAACGGACCGGCCCGCCATAGGAAAGGTGGCCAAGATGCCGGCGACAACCATCCATTTCGTACGCCACGGCAAGGTGGAGAATCCCGGACACCTGTTGTACGAGCGCCTGCCGGGCTTTCACCTGTCGGAATTGGGTGTCCGCATGGCGCAGGCCACCGCGCACTACATCGCCGTCAGCCCGCAGCTGAACACCGTGTCCGCCGTCTATTCGTCACCGCTGGAACGCACGCGCGAAACCGCCGGAGAAATCCTCGAATCGCTCAACTCGGTGCGCGGCCTGCGCGACGAGCGGCCGCTGGAACTCAAGACGGACGAGCGCCTGATCGAGGCACGCAACGAATTCCGCGGCAAACGCATCGGCTTCGGCGAAGGCGCGCTGTGGAAGAACGGCAACTGGAAACTGGTGCGCAACCTGTGGAAGCCAAGCTGGGGCGAAAGCTACCAATCGATCGCGCGCCGCATGCAGGACTTCGCGTTGGAGAAAGTCGACGAATACCCGGGCAAGCAGATCGTGGTGGTCAGCCACGAATCGCCCATCTGGAGCTACCGCCATATGCTGGAAACCGGTCACCCCGAACACAACATGCTGCTGCGCCACACCGCGCTCGCATCCATCACCTCCATCACGTACGATTGCGATACCAAGGAAGTGCTGTCCATCACATATGTAGACCCCGTGGCGGGCGTCGAGTAAGGTGGGCATAAGGAACGGACAGTCGACGGCGACCGGCGATGGTCGAAGCCGACCGTCCGATCAGGTATACGACATCGGACACACGACATCGGACATACAAGGAGGATGCATGCCTTTCGTTATTGATCAGGAGACGGTCACTTCGATGCTCAACTCGCAAGTGGTCGCCACCGCCATCGATCTAGGTATCGATCTGGTCAAAATGTGGCCGCTGCAGACGGCGCAGGAATTGGAGAACGACGCGCGTTACGCGGAAGATCTGCAAGTGCGCTTCTCCTGCATGATGGCGCAGACGCTGCTGAAGCGTTCCGAACAAATCGAACAATCCGTCGCGGAGGCTGCGTACGAAGGCATGGACGTGATTCCCGGTTGCGATCGGGACGTCATGCATGCTTTGATGAACGCCAATCAGGCCTATGATGTGCTGTCGACCTACCGTGGTGTCAACGGTGCCGACCTGTTCCTGGAAGCCGCCAGAACGCTTGGCATCGATGTGGAGGACCGCATCGAACGGGGGATTCGCGGAGTGATGGCTAGCGTGGCGCGCACGATGCGTGACACCTCCGGTTTTGAAATCGACGACGATGTGGTGGAGGAGGTCGGGCTGTGCAAGTCCGTCACGGTGGATCGCGATGTGCTCGCACGGCGGTATCTGGCTTCGGTGACCGTCGGCGACGCCTTGCTGAACCTCATGTGCTACGACGTTGAGGATCAGCAGGAGCAGGCCATCCGCGCGTTGCCGGTGCTGCTGTATATCAACGGTCTGCGTGAGCAGTTGGCCGTTCCGCACACATTCGTCACGGCGGAGCAGCTGGGCTATCTGATCGACCTGCGTGATTCCGCGCGGCGGTTCGGCGATTGTAAGCCGGTGTTCGCCAATTCCTTCTGTCCGCAGACCTTCGTCGCCACGGTACGGTATCTCGCCATGTTCGCCGGGCAGGAATGGGCTGAGCACGCCTCGTATCTGCGGTGGGATCCGAAGAAGGCCGAACAGGAGGCCAAGGACGAGGATGAGCGCAGGAGCAAGGAGGCGCTCGCCAAGAAATTCAATCTGACGAAGGATGATTCGTCCGATTCGTCCGATTCGGATTCCGGCACGGCCGACGGCGCGGATTCGGAGCCGCGCGAATAGGCGTCCTCCGTTTTTCGTCCCATATTTCGATTCATATATGACGAATCCCGGCTCCTGCGATTGGCAGAGCCGGGATTCGGCGTTTATATGCGCGTCATGCTCGTTCCGAGTCAGTGCTGTTGGGCATCACCGTACGTCGGGGCGTTCGGATCGACTGGAGTGTTCGGCTCCACCGGAGTGCTCGCATCGGCCGGTGCGTTCCAATACGCGTCCTGGGACTGGGCGGGCGCCTGCGGCATGGCCGGCATCGGCGGCATGGCCGGCATCGGCGGCATGGCCGGAACGGTCGGCACGGCCGGAACGGTCGGCACGGCTGGCATGGGCGGCATCGTCGGCTGCTGCACTGCCGGTGCCGTCGGCGCCTCTGTCGCGGCGTATTGCTGCGGTGTGGCGTCGTACTGGGTGGCCTGCGCCGCGTACGGGTCGGCTGCCGGGGCCGTCGGCATTGCTGGCTGCTGCGCGGCGGGCGCGGCATACTGCTGGGGCGCATCATATTGCGGTGCGTCGCCGTACTGCTGGCCTACGTTGTACTGCGCCGCGTACTGCTGCTGCGCGGCATAAGGATCGTTGGTGGTCGCAGCGCCGTTGGGATACGGAAGGGCGGCGGCATTCGGATTGTCGAACCGAGCGCCCTCGGGGTTGCTCTTCTTGGCCATCAGGACGATGTAGAAGATGGCCGAGCCCAGCATTGCCAGAACGCCGACGGCGAGCATGATGACGCCGATGGCGGACAGGTTGTTCTTGTCGCCGCTCAGGACGCTTACCATGCCTCCGCAGATAAGAGCTATGCCGCCGGCAAGGAGAATCAGCGAGATGAACTCGATTCCGTAGATGATGGCCAGCATGGTTCCGCGTAGATTGATGTCATGCAGGCGGCGCACGCTGAGCGCGATGGTCGGCACGAGGATGGCAAGCGACCAGAGGCCGCTGACCAGATCGTCGATGGTGGAGATGGCGTCGGAATCGATGACCATTCCCAGCAGCCTGAAGAAGCAGCCGATAAGGAAGCCGATGATGCAGTTGGCGAGGAACCACCACCAGAATTCGCTGCGGGACGCGCGTCCCTTGAACACCGCGTACTTCTTGAAGAAGCGGACGATCGCCTCGCCCATCTTGCAGCCGTAGGCCGGCATGTCAAGCGGTGCGGTCAGATCGAAGAAGCCGCCGCCGGGCTGCGGTGCCGGTGCCGGCTGTCCGTAATTGGCGGCCGCGTACTGCGGATCTTGTCCGTATTGCGGAGCCTGTCCGTACTGCGGCTGTCCATATTGGGGATCTTGTCCGTACTGCGGTTGTCCGTATGCCGGAGCGTCGTATTGCGGCACCTGGCCGTAATCGGGGGTTCCGTATTGCGGTGCCTGCTGGCCGTAGTCCGGCTGGTTGTACTGCGCCGCCGGCTGTGGCGACTGTGGATTGTATTGGTTGGGGTCCGTCATTGAGCGCCCTTTCGCAAAATTGGTGATTTGAGAAAAATCATTTCCCACTGTACTCCCTTGATGGCATGGAGATAGGGGAAATATTGCACTGTGGAACGCCATCGGAGAAAAATGGCGATCGAAAGGTGTCACGTCCGGTTTGCGCGGCACAATGGAGCCTATGACTGAAGTTGAAAACACCAAACCGGAACTTCCTGAAAACGTTCGTGTGCGTTTCTGCCCGTCCCCGACCGGCATTCCGCACGTCGGCATGGTCCGCACCGCACTGTTCAACTGGGCTGAGGCCCGCCACACCAAGGGCACGTTCGTGTTCCGTATCGAGGATACGGACGCCCAGCGCGACTCCGAGGAAAGCTACAACCAGATCATCGAAGCCCTGAATTGGCTGGGCATCGACTGGGATGAGGGCATCAACGTCGGCGGCCCGGACGGCCCGTACCGTCAGTCCGAGCGCGGCGACATCTACAAGGACGTCGCGGCCAAGCTGCTCGAAGCCGGCTACGCGTACGAATCCTTCTCCACTCCTGAGGAGATCGAGGCCCGCAACGTGGCCGCCGGTCGTCCGAAGGCTTTCGGTTACGACGGCTACGACCGCAACTTGACCGAGGAGCAGAAGGCCGCCTTCCGTGCGGAAGGCCGCAAGCCCGCCCTGCGTATCCGCATGCCTGACGAAGACATCGCTTTCGATGACCTCATCCGTGGTCGCATCGAATTCAAGGCCGGTTCCGTGCCGGACTACGTGATCGTCCGTCCGAACGGCGACCCGCTGTACACGCTGACCAACCCGGTCGACGACGCCATGATGCGCATCAACGTGGTGCTGCGTGGCGAGGATCTGCTGAGCTCCACCCCGCGTCAGATCGTGCTGTACCGTTACCTGATCGAGCTGGGCGTGGCCAAGGAAATGCCGCTGTTCGGACACATGCCGTACGTCATGGGCCAGGGCAACAAGAAGCTGTCCAAGCGCGATCCGGAATCCAACCTGTTCCTGCACCGTGACAACGGCTTCATCCGTGAGGGCCTGCTGAACTACCTGGCGCTGCTGGGCTGGTCCATCGCCCCCGACCGCGACGTGTTCTCCATGGACGAGATGATCGAGAAGTTCGACGTGCGTGACGTCAAGGCCAACCCGGCCCGCTTCGACATCGACAAGGCCATCTCCATCAACGCCGAGCACATCCGCATGCTCGAACCGCAGGACTTCCTGAACCGTTCCGTGCCGTACCTCAAGCGTGACGGCGTGGTGTCCGCCGATTCCTGGGACGCCCTGACCGACCGTGAGCGCGAGGTCCTCACCGCCGCCGCCCCGCTCGTGCAGCCGCGCGTGCGTCTGCTGGGCGAGGTCGCCGGCATGGTCGGCTCCCTGCTGTCCGCCGAGGGCTACATCGAGCCTGACGCCGACGCCAAGAAGCAGCTCAAGGATTCCGCTCCCGAGGTGCTGGACAAGGCCATCGCCGCCCTTGACGGCGTGGATGAGGCCGATTGGAAGACCGACAACCTGCATGAGACGCTGAACAAGACGTTGGTTGAGGAAGGCGGCTACAAGCCGCGTCTGGCCTTCGGCCCGGTGCGTGTGGCCATGAGCGGCCGCCGCGTGAGCCCGCCGCTGTTCGAATCCATGGAGATCGTCGGCAAGGACGTTTCCATGGCTCGTCTGCGTGGTCTGCGCGAGCACCTGTGATGATGTGACGTCCGCAAGCGTGCGTTGATTCGAAGCCGCTCCTCTGCGCGGGGAGCGGCTTTTTGCATGCCTTTGCATGTTCTCGCATGCTTTCCGCATATTCGCAAAACGGCGGAAAATGGTGCGACACGCCGTGATTTGCATAGTGCTTTGGTTTCGCGTATATTTATCACTCGTTGCGGTTCACGGCACTGCTGAGAATCACAATGATAACTCAAGCCCCCGTCGTCTAGCGGTCTAGGACTACGCCCTCTCACGGCGCCAACACCGGTTCAAATCCGGTCGGGGGTACGACGGACAACTTTTCGAAGTTGCCACGCCTGCCAAATTGGGATGTGGTGTAATTGGCAACACAGCTGATTCTGGTTCAGCCATTCTTGGTTCGAGTCCAGGCATCCCAGCCAATGAGCCCTCGCAGTTGCGAGGGTTTTTTGTTTTCTCGTTCACCATTTATGATGAACACCATGGTACAGGTTCACATAGCGATATTGGATGATGCCCCACAGTGTCAGAAGATACTGTCCGGCCTGTGCAATCGCTATGCGGATCAATTCGGCTTGGACCTTCATCTTCAGATATTTTCCGATGTCAAAAAATTTATCGAGGAATACGTCCCGGAATGGAACGTGCTACTCGTCAATGTCGGCCGGTCGTCAAATGGTGGAATTGACGGTGTCAGGCAAATTCGTCGAACGGACACGGCTGTCGAGATTATTCTGGTTTCGATGTTTGAGGACTGCGCTGTTGATGGATACGAAGTCGGTGCGGCGTCGTACATCCTGAAACCACCCTCATGGACGCTGTTCTCCGCAGCGATGTCGCGATGCATCCATCCGTCCGTTGAAGGCATTCCCACGGTTACCGTCAGGGCATCCGGGAAAGAACGGCGTTTGCGTCTGGATGAGATTCTCTATGCTTCGTCTCACAGACACCGCACTGTCGTGCACACGATGATTGGAAATATACAGATTGAAGGGTCCCTTACCGGACTGGAACAACGATTGAGCGACTGTTCGGATAATTTCGTTCGAATTAATTCCGGCTATCTGGTGAATCTGTCGCAAGTCATAGGCATCGTTGACCGAGAAGTGCAACTTTCGAACGGCGAGAGCATACCTGTCAGCCGTCCTCGAAAGACCGCGTTCAAGGAAGCTTGGATGCAATACCTTACCTGCTAGCGCGTTATTCGTAGATGACAAATTTTGCGCTACGGATGACAGAACGGTGCTTTTTAGTATGTTCGAATCTTTGATTGTGCTGTAATCGATATCGATGATGACGTCTGCTCGCGGCGTTGCATTCAGTAAAGTGGCTGGACGACAGCGATTATGCAAAGGAGAAGAATATGGTCGGCATCAATATGGAAGATGTCATTGGTGTGCTCCAGACATGCAAATGGTATTTGGTGACTTTGGGTGTCCTGCTGGCCGTCGGTCTTGTGGTGGCGATTTCCTGCCACTGGATTGCGAAGCCGACGAGACAGCTGGTACGGAGTAGTACGTTCGTTGGCATGATGGCTTCGATTGTGGCCGTGGCCAGTCTGATTTGCCTTGGTCCGATGTCGACACTCATCGGTCTGACCATGGGATCGAGCACGGTGAGCGAAGCCACTACCGAGGATGCGAAGCAAGTGGCAGAACGGATTGCCGAAGAAGGTTTTGTTCTGTTGAAGAATGACGATGACACACTGCCTCTGAAGAGTGTCAAAAAACTGAATCTCTTTGGTTGGGCGTCGGAGAATCCCACGTATTCGGGTGGAGGCTCGGGCGGCATCAATGAGAATTATGAGGTGATTTCGTTGCGCCAGGGCCTCGAGCATGCGGGATTCTCCGTCAATCCTGGTTTGGCGAAATTCTATGCTTCTTACACGTCCGATCGTCCCGAAATGACCATTCAGAAGCAGAGCTGGACCCTGCCTGAGCCGGCGATATCCACCTACTCGGATTCCTTGCTGGAGCAGGCGAAAGCGTATTCTGACGTGGCTGTAATCACGCTGACACGAGGGGCCAGCGAAGGAGCCAACGATTTGCCTACCGATATGAGCAAAACCGATATCGACAGCAATTCCAAGGACTATCAGGAGTTCTCCGAGAACGATCATTATCTGCGTCTCAGCCATACGGAGCGCGATCTTGTGAGCATGGTGTGCAAGAACTTCGATAAGGTCGTCGTGCTGTACAACGGAGCCAATCCGATGGAGCTGGGCTTTCTGAACGAGCATCAGCAGATCAAGGCGGCGTTGTGGTGCGCAGGGCCGGGGCATGTAGGTTTTGACGCAGTGGGCAAGATTCTCTCCGGCAAGGTCAATCCTTCCGGGCGTACTACGGACACTTTCGTATATGACATGACCAAGGCCCCTTATCGGAACAATGCGGTCAAAACCAATTACAGCAATATGAAGGATTTGGCTGTCGATGGCATGAATGCCGGTAAGCCACAAAAGTTTTCCCCGGCATACATCGATTACGCCGAAGGAATCTATGTTGGCTACAAATTCTATGAGACCGCTGCCGATGAAGGTGCGATCGATTACGACAGCGTTGTGCAATACCCGTTCGGATATGGCCTAAGCTACACCACGTTCAAGCAGGAGATGAGCGATATCACGGAGAAGAACGGTGAGCTGAGCTTTACGGTGACCGTCACCAACAGCGGTACAACGGCCGGCAAGGATGTTGTGGAGACCTATTTCAATCCACCCTACACTGATGGTGGCATTGAGAAGGCCACTGCGAACCTGATTGACGAACAGAAGACAAAGCTGCTTGAGCCGGGGGAATCGCAGGAAATCAAGGTCTCCTTCGCCTTGGATGATCTGGCGTCGTATGATTACCAGACCGAAAAAGCGTATGTATTGGATTCTGGAAAGTATCATATTTCCATCAACGCCGACTCCCATAACGAGCTTGATTCCAAGGATTACGTGGTCACAAGTAGGAAAGTGTACTCGGGCGAAACCATGCACAATGGCGATAAAGTCGCGGCGACCAACCAGTTCGATGACTGCAACGGTGATATTCAGTACCTTTCCAGGGCGAATGGTTTCGCGAACTATGACGAGTCCACTGCAGCAGGTAGCGATGTCATGAGCGAAAAGGATCGTGCCGTCTACCATGTGAACTCTAACTTTGATTTCACCACGTACCTTGATTCCAAGGCGACCATGCCGATCACCGGGGCGAAAAACAATCTCAAGCTGGCTGACCTGCGTGGAGCGGCATACGATGATGAACGTTGGGATCAGCTACTCGATGAGATGAGTGTCGGTGACATGGTGCGGTTGACTTCTTTAGCTGGTTATCAGACTGCGGCAGTGGATTCAATCGGCAAAGTGAAAACCAACGATGCCGATGGTCCAGCTGCAATCAACAACAACTTCACCGGCGCCGGATCAATCGGCTTCCCCGTCGCGACGGTGGTTGCCGGAACCTGGAATCCCAAGTTGGTCGAGCGTTATGGTGAGATTATGGGAGCCATGGCAAAGGAAATGGATGTAGCCGGTTGGTACGCTCCCGGTGTGAATATTCACAGGACGCCGTTCGGTGGTCGTAACTACGAGTTCTATTCGGAAGACGGCACATTGTCCGGCATCATGGCGGTCAGCGCCATCAAGGGTGCCGCCAAGCATGGCGTATACGCATACATTAAGCATTTCGCGTTGTATGACGGCAACGCGAAGATGGTTTCCGTCTGGTCTAATGAGCAGGCAATCCGTGAAATCTATCTCAAACCCTTCGAGATGGGCGTCAAAGATGCTCACACGCATGCGCTGATGGTCGCTTGGAATTATCTCGGTGTTAAGTGGGTGGGCGAATGCGGCAACCTGCTGAACACCGTCCTGCGTGATGAATGGGGCTTCCAAGGTATGGCGATTTCCGATTACTTCCGCGACAACGGACACGGGTTCATGAATGCGGATGCGGCCGTCGCCAATGGCATGGACGCAATGCTGTCCACGTATGGATCGGGACCGAATGTGCCTCGGAATGTCAAGGATGCAAGCACGGTGCAGTACATGCGCCGGGCGTCGAAGAACATTCTTTATACGGTGGTGGGCAGCTGGATGTACGAAGAGGGTTCGGACCAAGTTGGTCTGGAGCCGTGGAAGAAGATTGTGGTTGGTGCCGATGCCGCTGTGGGCGTGGTACTTATCGCGGTCGAAGTGGTTGCCATCAGGCGATACCGCCGACGTGTCGCGGTAGAAACGGCAGTTACGCGGTAACATTTCGGCGTATGTCATGGTGAAGCGGGTTCGAGGGACTCTTTCGGACCCGCTTTGTTGCTCATGCATGACTAACGCGGTAAATGTGCAGCATGTCCGACAAGGGAATATGCCAAGCGAACCATAATTGCACTACCCTAGGGATTATGACTGAATTGCAGAACGCAGCAAAAGCCGCCGCCACGCGACCGCGCATCCAACCGGCGGAAGAAGGCGACGATCGCCCGCTTTCCGTATCCGCGCGACTGGGACGATTGCAATTCCACCAATCCGGCAAATTCCGCGTTCTGCAGCTTTCCGACATTCAAGACGGGCCGAAAGTCAGCAAAGACACCGTCAAACTCATCGAAGCGTCACTGGACGCCACAAGGCCGGATATCGTCATCTTCACCGGCAATCAGATCGCCGGATATGACCCCGCGTACGCGCAGACCACACGTAAACGCCGCTGGAGCGCACGCCCGGCCGGCTCCGTCTCCAAAACCTCCGAAGCTTCCGAGGAGCGCTATGCTGCCGCTTTGGAGCGCACGCGTGGATTGGTGCGGCAGACCATCGGACGGCTTGTGCAGCCGCTTGCCGAACATGGCATTCCGTGGGCTGTGACGTTCGGCAACCACGATTTCCAGTGCGGACTTGACAATGCCGAGATCGAAGGCATCTGCCGTGAATTCCCGGGATGCCTCAATCCCGCGCGGGAGGAGACGGCGGATGCCGGAACGCGCGACGGGCGGGAAGCGATGTTGCCGGATCAGCCGGCGTATGCGTGCGCGCCCGGCACGTTCGCATTGCTGGTTTCGGACGTCGATCGCACGCACGACGTGCTGGGCTTGGTATTGCTGGATTCCGGCGATTACGCCCGTTCCGGCGGTTATGGAAGCCCCTCCGCGGCCGCGCTGCGCTTCCTCGCCGACGTGCCGGAGCGGATGTGGGCCGCACGGCCACAGGAAGGGCGCGACGGTGCGGGAAAGCTGCCGTGCATGGTCTTCCAGCATTTCCCGGTCGCGCAGTATTACCAGCTGCTCAAGCCGGTCGCGGCCACCGCGGCGCGCGCCATTGAGGGATACCGCGATTTCGCCGGCCGTCATTTCGTGCTTGACGAGGACAAGACGCAGCCCGGCAGCTATCTGGGGGAGGGCGTCAGCTGTCCGGACGCCGATAGCGGAGAATTCGCGATTCTCGGCAAATCGGGATATTTCGCGATTTCCGCGGGACATGACCATCGCAACGCCTTCGTAGGCTCGATCGCGGCCGGGGATGGCGAGGACGAGGACAGGCGGATCATGATGGTCGCCTCGCCGACCAGCGGCTTCGGCTCGTATGGCCCGGTGCCGGAGAAACGCGCTGCACGGCTTTTCGAATTCGATATCCGGCATCCGTACGCGCCGCGCACGCAATTGCTGGAATACGGAGAATTGGTAGGCAAGCCGAGCGCCGGAAGGCCGTACGCGTACGGCATGACGAGCGAATCGAAGCCCGACGCGGAAGGCATGGATCTGCTGCATCGTCCGACATGGTGGGGAAAGGTGCTGGGCAGATTGGCCGCGTTGGTTCGCCGATAGTCTGTGCCAGTCCGTCTGCGTTGGCATGTCCGGTACTTACGCAAAATGCCGATTCGTCGAAGATGGCGAATCGGCATTTTCGTGTCGAAATAAGAACGGTATATAAGCGAATCGGCGGATCGCTGTGGAACCGTCAGCGTCCGGAGGAGGCCTTGATCAGCGCGTCGGTGAGATACTTGCCGGCGGCCATGACCAGCGGCGCGTAGCGGCGGCCTGGATTGGCGCCCATGCGGCCGTTCGGACCGGAAATCGAAATGGCGGCGATCACCTGGCCGGAGGCATTGCGGATCGGCGCGGAAATCGAGCACACGCCTTCGTCGCGTTCGTTGACCGACTCGGCCCAACCGCGCTTGCGGACGGCGGTGAGCTTGGCCGCGGAGAACTTGGCGTGGCGCAGTCCCTGATGAAGTCGTTCGGAATCCTCCCATGCCAGCAGGATCTGCGCCGCGGAACCCGCTTCCATGGACAGCATCGCGCCGACCGGAATGGAATCGCGCAGGCCGGAGGCGCGTTCCACGGCTGCGATGCAGACGCGCTGGTCGCCCTGACGGCGGTAGATCTGCGCGGATTCGCCGGTGCGATCGAGCAGGGTTTGCAGAATAGGCGCCGCCGCGGTGAGCAGACGGTCCTCGCCTGCCGCGGCCGCAAGCTCCGCGAATCGCGAGCCGAGCACGAAGCGGCCATGCTGGTCGCGCAGTACGAAGCGATGCCGTTCCAGCGCGATCGCAAGACGGTGCGCCGTCGGACGTGCGAGCCCGGTCGTGGAAACCAGCTGTCCGAGCGTGGCCGGACCGGATTCAAGGGCGTCGAGGATTTTGACTGTCTTGTCGAGCACGCCGACCCCGGAATGGATTTCATTGCTTTGAGGGGATGTCGTATATGTGCCATCCGCCTCGTGCGCAGCGTTCTCGGCCTGCGACGGGGGCATAGCTTTGCTCGGGTTCGAAGAAGTCATACGTCGAATTATGCCATCTCACATATTGAAATGCAAAATGTATGTGGTTCGCGAGTGGGGTAAAGCGGATATTTTACTCTTTTTGCGATGGCGATCAAAGCTGGGAAAATGCTGAAATTCCAACGTTTTTACGGTTGGTGTCGGGTTAAGCTCCGGCGGAGCGCGTCCGGCCGCCGCATCCTCCCCGTTTTCATATCTCATATACCGGCATCCGGGAGCTCGAACCCGTTTCGAGACCATAGGCTTATAGCACGAGTAACGCGGTGACGCAATAGCCGCAAGGAAATTAGTGAGGAAAACCGAGGAGGTCCCACAATGGGAACGACATTGGCCGAGAAGGTCTGGGCCGATCATCTGGTACGCAAGGGCAGCGATGGAGCTCCCGACTTGCTGTACATCGACCTGATGCTCATGCATGAGGTGACCAGCCCGCAGGCGTTCGAAGGCCTGCGTCTGGCAGGGCGCAAGCCGCGTCACGTCGACCAGCTCATCGCCACGGAAGACCACAACACGCCGACCGTCGACATCGACCGTCCGAATCCGGACGAGACTTCGGCGCTGCAGCTGAGCACGCTGGAAAAGAACTGCAAGGACTTCGGCGTTCGTCTGTGCCCGCTCGGCGATGCTGACCAGGGCGTGGTGCACGCGTTCGCTCCGGTGCTGGGCCTGACCCAGCCGGGCATGACCATCGTGTGCGGCGATTCCCACACTTCCACGCACGGCGCGTTTGGCGCGATGGCCATCGGCATCGGCACCTCCGAGGTTGAGCATGTCATGGCTACGCAGACCCTGAGCCTCAAGCCGTTCAAGACCATGGCCGTGAACATCGAGGGTGAGCTGCCGAAGGGCGTCACCGCCAAGGACATCATCCTCGCCATCATCGCGAAGATCGGCACCGGCGGAGGCCAGGGCCATGTCATCGAATACCGCGGCGAAGCCATCAAGAAACTGTCGATGGATGCCCGCATGACCATCTGCAACATGTCGATCGAAGCCGGTGCACGCGCTGGCATGATCGCGCCGGACGAGGTGACCTTCGAATACCTGAAGGGCCGTCCGCATGCACCGGAAGGCGAGATGTGGGACAAGGCCGTCGAATATTGGAAGACGCTGAAGACCGATGACGACGCCGTGTTCGACAAGGAAGTGACCATCAACGCAGCCGACCTCGAACCGTACGTCACCTGGGGCACCAACCCCGGCCAGGGCGTGAAGATCTCCGGCGTGGTGCCGGATCCGGCCTCCTTCAACGACGAGACCGAGCGTTCCGCCGCCGAGCGTGCCATCGCCTACATGGGCCTCAAGCCGGGCATGCGCATCAAGGACATCGCCGTGGACACCGTGTTCATCGGCTCCTGCACCAACGGACGCCTCGAGGACCTGCGCGTGGCCGCCTCCATCATGAAGGGCCATCACAAGGCCGACAACATCCATCGCGTGCTCGTGGTGCCGGCCTCTTCCCGCGTGCGTCTGCAGGCGGAGAAGGAAGGCCTTGACAAGATCTTCAAGGACTTCGGCGCCGAATGGCGCAACGCTGGCTGCTCCATGTGCCTGGGCATGAACCCGGACAAGATGGTGGCCCGCGAACGCTCCATCTCCACCTCGAACCGTAACTTCGAAGGCCGTCAGGGCAAGGGCTCGCGCACGCATCTGGCGTCGCCGGCCGTCGCCGCCGCCACCGCCATCCGCGGAACCATCTGCTCGCCGGCGGATCTGTGAGCTTGGCTGAACAGCTTGCAATCGTAGGCAATCGTAAGTAATCGAAGGATTTGTTGAAATGGAAAAACTAACTACACTCACCGGCGTGGCCGTGCCGCTCCGCCGTTCCAATGTCGATACCGACCAGATCATCCCGGCCGTGTTCCTGAAGCGCGTGAAGAAAACCGGTTTCGACGACGCGCTGTTCTACGCATGGCGCCGCGATCCGGAATTCGTGCTGAACAAGCCGGAATACCAGCATGGCAAGATCCTGGTTGCCGGACCGGATTTCGGCATCGGCTCCTCCCGTGAGCATGCCGTGTGGGCGTTGCATGATTATGGCTTCCGCGTGGTGATCTCCTCCCGTTTCGCCGACATCTTTTACGGCAACACCGCCAAGAACGGCGTGCTGGCCGCGATCATGCCGCAGGAGTCCGTCGAACTGCTGTGGAAGCTGCTGGACGAGGAGCCGGGCCGCGAGATGACCGTCAGTCTGGAGGATCGCACCGTCACCTGCGGCGATGTGACGTTGCCGTTCGAAGTGAACGACTACACCCGTTGGCGTCTGATGAACGGCTATGACGATATCGACCTGACGCTGCAGCATGAGGACGACATCATCGCCTATGAGAAGATGCGCGCCGAGAAGTTCCCGTTCAAGCCGAAGACCCTGCCGGTCAAGCGCGAACCGGAGCAGCCGATTGAATCCGCCCGTGAGGGTGAATACCCTGATTGGCAAGGTCCGCTAGCCGATCGGTAGCCGGGATTAGTCTCCGAGGGGGTGCAGCATAGGCTGTTGGCCGCGGGATCCACATGGGTTCCGCGGCCTTTTGCGTTGTTGGCTGATACGTGTGTGGCGGGAAGCCGCGGTTGCGGGCGCATCTCGGCAATGGTGTACTCGGCGGGTTGCAACATCTGACAGATGCGGTCGTATCTGCGGGTGACGAGGGCCTGTTGCTGACGGCGGTCCGGTGTTGGGTGGGTATCTTGGGAAGGGTGCGCGGCGCGTTCGCGCATCGGGCTGTAGCGCAGCTTGGTAGCGCGCCTGCTTTGGGAGCAGGATGTCGCGGGTTCGAATCCCGCCAGCCCGACTTATAGGGTCAAATCGTTGATTTTCCAACGGTTTGGCCCTTTCTTTATAGGCCAAAAAGGTACTCGTAAAAGTACTCGTAAGAATCGACTACGACGAAACCGAATGAATCTACATTAAGCCTCGCCGTAATAATCTCGTTGGACTCCAGAAAACGCTCTAATGATAAGACCATCACACTGACACCGCCGACGCTCCGCGGTCGGCCATCCACTCTGTTGGCAGGCCCTATGAACGGAGGGAAACAACACACCATCCCAATAGTCTCTCATCTCAGGGTCGTCGCCTTCCACGGAGTCCTGACTAACTGACTCAGCACGCAACGTCGCATGTAATCGGGATAGCCTGCACGCAACGTTAAATCGGCGATTCTATGTAGGTTGATGCATTCTCGCAAAACCTGCACGCAGCTCAATCTACTTTGCGTGCTGGCTAATGGGCGTAGTCTCAACGTTTCTAAGGCTTTTTTCTCTGTCTGCACGCAAGGTTGGGGAAGAAAGTGGCTGGCTGAGCAGCCACGCGCCGCCCTCCGGGCGCCGCCTTCCCAACCTTGCGGTGATAGCACCAAGTCCTCGACCCGCAACGCATGACCTCTCGACGTCACGGCTCGGCCATCACTTCCGAGTCGCCATCACAAAGGCTGGCACGGGCACTGAGTGCCATGTCATCATGCCGCTACGGCCCGGCTGAAGCCGTTCCTGCGCGGCAGCCGCCTAGGCCCTCAAGCGCCCACCACCAAGCCATGCATGGCACCTCAGTACGCCACCCTAGCCCGACATCAGCACGTCGCGGGCTCGAACCCGGTACTACTCACGGACCGACTGTAGCCGCCGAGTACTCGTAAAAGTACTCGTAGAACCAAGCCAATGCTGGAAAACCCCGAGACTGCAATAAATTCTTCAAATCCCGCCAGCCCGACGAATAGGGTTCCGGTGGTGCTCGCCGGGACCCCGCTTTCCGTGTGAAGACGCTGGAGGTGTCTATATTGGAGGGAAGCGCAGATCGTCCGCACAAGACAAGGAATGTGATGAAGCTCTCCCACCTATCCATCAAGAACCATAGCCGGCTCATGCATGACATCGACATCGAGGTGCGCCGCCACCTCGTGCTCGTCGGGCCCAACGACTCGGGAAAATCGTCGGTTATGCGATGCCTCGACCTCCTGCTTGGCGCGGCGCCCGAGGAACTCGCGCTGCGCCTGAGCCCCGACGACCTGCGCGACAAGTCGGCGCCGTTCATCGTGCGCTGCCGTCTCGACGGACTCACGCCGACGGAAGCCGACGTTTTTGGTGACGCCGTGGTGGACGGGGGCGTCTCGATGCGCCTGTTCGTCACCGGGGACGGACGCGGCGGCGTCACGGCCGCGCGCTTCGTGCAGGAACGCAATGCGCGCGGCATACTCGGGGAACGTCCGCTGCGCGACGCCGAGCTGAGCGCACTGCGCTGGCGATTCGCGAGCTCCCAGCGCCGGCCCATATACGCGGCGCCGTCGCCCGAGGAGAAGGTGTACATGCAGCTGCGGCGACTGCACGGGCTGAGCATGCCGGGCGATTCGTACCTCAACACCGCCGTGTCGAGCGTGGACCTGGGCAAAAGCGCGCGCAAGATCGCGGCATCGTATAGGTCCGTCGACAATGCGCTGCACCAGTCGCCGGAGCTGCGCCTTCTGCGCGAGCAGATTGCGCAGAAGCTGTCGCAGATCTCGCCGCGCACTGTGCGCCCCGAGGACGTGAGCTTCGCGTACGCCGGCCTGCCTGAGAACCCCTCGAACCCGATGGAAGGCGTCGACCTGCGCGTCAACACGGGGGACATGCATTCCGAGCGCTCCGAGGTGATGGGCTCCATCGCGCAGTTCGTGCTCGCCATGCGTGGCGCCGGCATTCTCGCCATTGACGAGCCGGAGCTGCACCTGCATCCCAGCTCGCAGCGCAGCCTCGCGAAGATGCTCGCCGCGAACGACACGCAGTGCATTGTCTCCACTCATTCGGCCGATATCGTCAGCGCCTTCGACCCCGATTGCATCGTGGCCATGAAGAACGGCAAGGCGCGTCAGCTCAAACCCGGCGCGCTCGACTCCGACGCGCGCGTGCGCATGAAGCTGTGGATGCACGACCGGCTCGAGCCGCTCACCGCCACCAAGCTCATCCTCGTGGAGGGCATCACCGACCGGCTTCTTGTACAGCGCGTGGCGGAGCTTACGGGGCGCGACCTCGACCGACTCGGGGTCTCACTGGTGCAGACTGACGGCGTGTACAAGATGATTCCGTTCGACAAACTGTTCGGGCCGGAAGGATTCGACGTGCCCATCTTCCGTCTGATTGACAAGGACGCGGTCGAGAACATGGCGAAGAAACTCAATGTGCCCGTGCAGCAGCTGTCTTCAAAGCATGTGTATGTAAGCCAATGCGACCTCGAGGAGGAATACGTCAAGGGGCTCGCGCCGGGATTCGTGTGGAAGGCGATGAGCGAAGGCGACAATTTCTCGAAGGCCGAAATCGACGCCTGGCAGCGCAAGTGGAATAACAAGCAGACGCCGACGAAGCAGCAGGTGGCGGATTTCTGCCGCGCGAACAACAACAAGGTGCCGGCGTGCATGTCGGTGCTCGATGTGCTGACCCCGGCGAACGCGGGGAAGATCAAGTCGATCAATGCGCTGCTTGATGCGGTCGTGGGTCCTGCGCGCGGTGGTGCTGGTGACGGTGTTGCTGTGGGCGTGGGTGTTGCGGGCGGCGTTGGCGCGGGTTCCGCCGCGGCGCAGGAACACGGTGATATCGTCGCCGCCATGACGCGCCCCGCCGTCGCCCTCAGCCACGCTTCGAAGAATGCCGCGGTGCCGGACGATTCCGAGCCGGCCGAGGCGGCTGCGGCGGCCGACGGGACCAAGGCGATCGATGAAGTCAAGGTGGACGGCGAGACCAGGGCGACCCCCAAGAAGCCGACCCCCAAGAAGCCGGCTGTTCAGCCTCAGAAGAAGTCGTCTCCGAAGAATCAAGCTCCCAAGAGTCAGGCTCCTAAGGCAAGCGTTCAGAAGAAGCAGCTTCAACAGAAGTCGACTCGAAAGAAGCAGCCTCGGAAGAACCCGACTCCGATGAAGTAGACGAAACCCGCCTCTAGGAAATCCTCGACCTGTTTATGTTCAATAGGGAGTTGAGGTTTTGTCAGGTAGTTTTTTCGGGTTTGGCTCTCTGGTTGCTTCATGTTGTGCCATGTGGCTTGTTATCTGCCGTGTCCTGCAAACGGCGCGGTACAGGAACCAGCAGATAGGGCTGCAACGCGCGTTCGCCGTCGAACGGGCGGCGAACCGTGGGGGAGCGGGGAAGACGATGCCGCCGGCTGGCGATTCGCCGTGTCCGATACGGTACGCTTACGGGAACAGTGCGGCCGGGCGAAGCCGGAACGCATCCCGATCGGATTGGAGCAGCACATGGCGAAATTCGCGAACGTCGAGGAATATCTTGACTCGATTGCCGACGGGCGGCATCGCGCCGAATTCAAGGAACTGCTCGACTGGGTGCATGCCACATGGCCGCAGCTGGTCTGCGAAGTCAAATGGAACCAACCGATGTTCATGGACCATGGCACATTCATCATCGGGTTCACCGCGCTGACCAATCATGTGACCGTCGGCTCCGAACCGCGCGCATTCGAGCATGCCATGCCGCTGATCGAGCAGCAGCATCTCAAACGCGGCAAGAAAACCTTCCAAATCCCGTATGGGCGTAGCGACGCGTGGAAGGTGCTCGAGCAGATCATCGAATTCACCATCGCCGACAAGCGCGACGTGCAGACCTTCTGGGACCAGCGTCGTCCCGAATGCTGATGGTGCCCTGCTTCTGCCGGCGCTGAATGCCCCGTCAGCGTCGGCAGAAGCAGAAGGCAGGTGTGGCGGGCATGCCCATGTGGATTTGCCGCACCCTGATGAGCTGCTTCACTCGTTGACGGCGGCCTTGATTCGCCGGGCGAGCGTCGCATCCCACATGGCGCCGGTCGCGCTCATCACCGCATCTGCACCCGCCTTTCGGTACGCGAGGTAATGTTCCGGCTCGATGACCCCGCCGACGCCGATGATCGCGAAATCAAGCCCGAGGCGCTCGCGGATCGCCGACAGGCGGCGGACCATGTCCAGTCCAGCCCCACGGATCGCGTTCCCGCACACACCGCTGCGGTCGCGACCCTCGCCGGGAAGCGCCTGATTGCCGGAAGCGTCCACGAGTTTCGCGGAAATCGTGTTGATAGTGGAGAAACCTTGTGCCGTGCCATGTCCGACGGTTTCGCGCACCATGGTCTCGAGCTCGATATCCGAGGGGAAATAGGCGAGTTTGACGATGAGCGGCCGGTCGCCGATCTCGTTCTTGACTGCTTCGGTGATGCGGCCGACCAGATGCGGGTCGTGGCACAGCAGCCGGTTATGGCCTTCGTTCGGGCAGCTCGTGTTCATTTCCATGAGCTGTGCGCCGGTTTCGCATACGAGCCGTGCAGTGGCCACGTGGTCGGCGATGTACTCGTCGGTGCTCATGCCGGCGACGCGTGAGCCTTGGAAACTCGGCACCAACAGCTGTCCGGGGCCGGCGGCGGCGATGGCGTCACGCATATCCGGCTGCCATACATCAGGATCGCGCGACGGCACGCCGAAGGAATTGGAAATGGAAATCGGCAAATCATATCGGGTGTCCGCGAGCACGCCTTCATCGAGTTCGGGGCTGCCGGGGGTGAGCGATCCGTCTGCCGCCTTGGGGTGCACGGCCAGCACGTTCGGGAAAGGATTGCAGCCCCATGCGCGCGACCGCACGGTTTTGTACACGGCCAAATCGAATCCCATACGGAAGGCGGCGGTCGTGAACCGTGAGTTGAGCAGCGGGCCGGCGGGAATGCCGAACGGCAGATTCACGGGGAAACCGAGCACGGTTGCGGGTTCTGTGGGGGTTGCGTGTGTCGCAGCGGTTTCATCGGTTGTCGGAGCCGATTCGGAAGTCGCCGCGGAATCCATCGTGCCGCTGTTGGATGCTGCAGCCTCGCCTTTCAGTACCGAAGCCTCACCCGCCAGCGCCTGCGCGAACTGGCCGAACGGCCCACGCCGGTAATTGTCGTCATACGTGAGATTGACGTCGTAGAACGGCTCGAATTGCTCGTTGGTCATGCTTGCAAACTCCCGTCATTTGCCTTTCGGCACCCGTATTTGCTCCCAGTATATGGATTGGCGTGATTGGTCGTGGCGATGTGCGGCGCTGGTGAGACGATTTGCGCGGCTGATTCAGAACGACCGATTCGGGTGGCATCCCAAAACCGACCGCGCAGTCGATCCCGACCAGCAATCACTCGCAGGCTACGCCGTCGCCATCGCGGTCGAGTTTCCTGGAATACCCCGGTTGCCCCTGATACAGCGGAGCCTTGCCCGCAGCGCGGACGGCCGAGCAGTTCTGGTAGTAGACATCCCCGCCGGATTGCTGCGCTGGCGCTGGAGCCGGTGCAGCCTGTGCCGGTGCTGGTGCCGGTGCGGGTGCGGCTTGTGTCTGTGCCGGTGCGGGCGCCTGCACAGGCTGGCTGTCTGCTTGCGCAGAGGCGGCCACACCGCCGCCATCGGGCACGGTCTGCCCTGGGCAGCCGGACAATACGTTGGTCATCGCGTCTTTCTCAGCCTGCGTCACCCACAGTGCGTACTTGTGTTTCACGCCGATCTGCCGTGCGACATACTGGCAGCGGAACGACTTGTTCGACGGCAGCCAGGACGCCGCGTCGGAATCGGATTTCTGCTGGTTTGCTGGCCCGTCCACCGCGAGCAGATTGTATGGGTCATTCGCCAGTTGCAGCCGCTGGTCAGCGTTGAGCTGCTGCGCGCCCTTTTGCCACGCGTCGGACAACGCGACGACATGGTCGATCTGCACGGCGGTTGACGTATGCTGTCCGCGCACGAAATTGATGGTTTTCCCGGTGTACGGGTCGTTGAGCGTGCCGGTCTTGACCACGCAATCATGCGTGCCAGATTTGAAGGTCACGTTCGTCATATCGCGTTTGAGGATGTCGTTGCGCGTGTCGCAGCCGTTGTGATCGACGTCCGACCAGGCGGCACCGAATTGGGTGCGCGCGTATCCGGTCTTGGGTGCGCGCCCTTTAACCGGCAGGGTTGCCAGCATGTCGACGGCGGCGCCGGACGCGTTGGACGATCCTGAATTTGCGTCGGATTGCGCGGATGCGTCGTCTGACGGGCTTGCGCTGGATTCGGACGTTTCGCTCGGAGAGGCGGATTCGGACGGAGTCGCGCTCTCCGACGCGGAATCGCTTGACAACGCCGATGTATCGCTGTCGGACCCGCCGCACGCGGACAACGGCACCAGCATTGTGCCTGCGAGGATTGCGGCGATCAGCTTGGTCAGCGAACGTCCCCTGGAAAAGACGCCACGCGTGATATTCGAATATTGGCGCTCTCCCGCGCCGCCGGAATTGCTCATGTGATGCTCCTCCACATGCTTGATCATTCCAAATCCCTCCGAAGCACCGCCCGATAGCGTGCTTCAACGAGACATTCCATGTCCGCAGGAAGGCTGACAACCGGCATCTCGCAAGCGTGTCATGGACGGTGTTGTCGTTGTTCTGTGGCGATTGGCGGAAAACCGCTTTTCACGTACGATTCGGCTGGTAGCATGTTCACCGCTTATGCACATGCGGTGTGGCACCATGGTGATACCAACCAGTAGTGTGTCAGCGTCGGCCGCCCATCGGGGCGACAGACGCGTCCGGGCAAGGGAATCGAAAGAGGTCGACGTGGTCGAAGAGAAAGACGATATGCTCCATGTTGAGGGCGGCAAGCCGCTCCATGGCACAATCAAGGTTCGCGGAGCCAAGAATTTCGTAAGCAAGGCCATGGTCGCCGCCCTGCTCGCGCCCGGTAAGTCCGTCTTGAAGAATGTGCCGGAAATCCGCGATGTCCATGTGGTGTCCGATTTGCTGCGCCTGCACGGCGTGGACGTGACCGTGGACGGCAAGAACGGCGTGGTGACGATTGACGCCACCCATGTGCAGCTTGCCGACGTGGCCGACGTGGATACGCTGTCCGGATCGTCCCGCATTCCGATTCTGTTCTCCGGCCCGCTGCTGCACCGTCTGGGCGAGGCGTTCATTCCGGCGCTCGGCGGTTGCAATATCGGCGGTCGTCCGATCGATTTCCATCTTGAGACCCTGCGCAAGCTCGGCGCGAATGTGGACAAGGAGCATAAGGACGGCATCCATATCACCGCACCGAACGGACTGCACGGCGCGAAGATTCACCTGCCGTACCCGTCCGTGGGTGCCACCGAGCAGACGCTGCTCGCCGCCGTACTCGCCGAAGGTAAAACCGAGCTGTCCGGCGCTGCCATCGAACCCGAAATCATGGATCTGGTGAACGTGCTGCAGAAGATGGGTGCGCTCATCTCCGTGGACGTGGACCGCACGTTCCGCATCGAAGGCGTCAAGGAGCTCAAGGGCTATACGCACACGTCGCTGACCGACCGTATCGAGGCGGCATCCTGGGCATCCGCGGCGCTCGCCACCCATGGCGACATCTTCGTCAAGGGCGCGACCCAGCCGGAGATGCTGACCTTCCTGAACGTGTTCCGCAAGATCGGCGGCGAATTCGACATCACCGACAAGGGCATCCGCTTCTGGCATCCGGGTGGCGACCTGAAGCCGGTGGCCATCGAAACCGACGTGCACCCGGGCTTCATGACCGACTGGCAGCAGCCGCTCGTCGTGGCGCTGACCCAAGCCAACGGCCTTTCCATCGTGCATGAGACCGTGTATGAGAACCGTTTCGGCTTCACCAAGCCGCTGGTGCAGATGGGAGCCACCATCCAGCTGTATCGCGAATGCCTCGGTTCGCTGCCGTGCCGTTTCCAGCAGCGCAACTACAAGCATTCCGCGGTCATCTTCGGACCGACCCCGCTGACCGGCCGCGACATCGACGTGCCGGATTTGCGCGGCGGCTTCAGCCACCTGATCGCGGCGTTGGCTGCCAAAGGTCCGTCCAATGTGCAGGGCATCTCCCTGATCGACCGCGGCTACGCCGACTTCCGCGGCAAGCTGGAAGCCCTCGGCGCCGATTTCGACTAATCGCTTCGGTCGATTGCTTTGACTGGCATTGGCCGACGCTGGTCGCTGGCCGATGGCCATCATCGACTTCAGCCGGCATCCGCATCGCGCGGGTGCCGGCTTTGTCATATGTGGCGGCTTGTGCGGCGACCTGCACGGTGCATTTGCTGAGAATCGTGCAGGTCGCGTTAGAGCTCTTGTCTCCGTTGCTTTTTTCGCATCAGGGTGGGGATAGATTCCGAATATGGTTAAATATGAATCAAGAGGTCGAATCGCGGTCGAATCGCGGTCGAATCGCGGTCGAATCGCGGTCGAATCGCGGTCGAATCGACGGGTCGAGGACTCCTGTAATGAGGTGAATCAATGGATATCGCAGATTTTGAGGACATTCTCCGTGCAGGTGAAAGCTCGACGGTGGAATTCAAACGATGCGGAGGCAATCCTGAGCATGACACTTATGAGACTATTTGCTCGTTCGCCAATCATGCTGGAGGCGCCATCTTCCTTGGTGTGAAGGATGATGGCACGGTATTGGGGGTTCCCGAGAAATCAGCCTTGAGTATCGAGCGCAATATCGCCAATGTGACCGGACAGCCGCAATCGTTCTCCCCGACGCTGTTTGTAGAAACGGAACGTTTCCAATATGACGGGAAGACCGTGATTCGTATATGGGTGCCGCCGACTTCATCCGTATTCCGCTATAAAGGGCAGATATGGGATCGTGTTGCGGATGCTGACAGACGAATCGACGGTGAGATGCAGATCACCCAGATGTATATTCGCAAACAGAACATTTTCACGGAACAGCACATCTATCCAGGATTGTCGTTTGAGGATCTTGATTCAAATTTGATAGCCAGAATCCGTGCAATGGCGGAAAGTAAAACCCCTGATCATCCATGGGGCGGGATGGATGATCGGACTTTGTTGCGTAGCGCTCGCCTGTATGCGCGGGACTATGGCAGCAAGACTGAGGGATTGACATTGGCCGCCGGACTTTTGCTGGGGAAGGATGAGGTGATTGCCGATTTGCTTCCCGCTTATAAAACCGATGCCGTTGTCAGACGTGATGATTTGGATCGATATGATGATCGGCTGATAGTCCGTACCAATCTGATTGATGCGTATGAGCAGCTTTCAGCATTCATGCGTAAATCGTTGCCGGATAGTTTCCATGCGGAGAATGGCACGGCTGTCAGCGCGCGCGATTGGATCGTCAGGGAATTGGTATCGAACATCCTTGTGCATCGTGAATATTCCAGTCCGGTTCCGGCCCAAATCATCATCTCGGATGAAGGAATTGAGACGCGCAATGCCAGCCGTCCGGTTTTTGAAGGTGAGATCGATTTGGATAACTTCACTCCTGTGCCTAAGAATCCGGTGATTGCTGACGTGTTTATGCAGATTGGTTTGGCTGAGGAATTGGGCAGTGGCGTGAGGAATCTCATGAAATATACGAAGCTGTATTCCGGAGGCGAGCCAAGATTCCATGATGGTTTGATGTTCACGGCATTCGTGCCTGTCCGTGAGCGTGATGCCGAACATGAGAACAAGGTTGGACGGAAATCTGGGGAGGTGGCTGATGTGGCGGCTATCAGTATTGAGGATGCCGTCAAACGTCTGTTGTCTCGGCACGATGAGATCACGATCGCTCAAATCGCGCAATTGAGTGGCTCTGATGTCCGTGCTGTAAGACGTAAGGTTGGAAGGCTGGTTGAAAAGGGGTATTTGGTCGCTCTGGGCAGGACCCGTAATCGCCGTTATATGAAAGCGGAAGAGACCGTCAGTCATTAAAACTGATTAAGCGTCCGGTCACCAGCCATCATCGACTTCAGCCGGCATCCGCATCGCGCGGGTGCCGGCTTTGTCATGCGTGACGGGTTTGTACGGCGGCCCGCGCAGGGACGTCTGCGCCTGCTTTATTGCATCATCACCTGTTTTTCTGCATCATTTGATAGTAAAATGATGCAGAAAAAGACATGGTGATGCAGAAAGCGAAGGTGAAACGATGCATGTGTTTGACTATCGGCAGACGCCGTCAGCCTTATTGTCCGCGGACATCACCAGATTGTTGTTGGAGATTCGGGAGTGCAAGGGTCGCCAGGCATTGTGGATGACGGCTCGTCCCGAGGTGCTGCGTTCCCTCCTTGACGTGGCACGCGTGGAAAGCGTCGGCGCATCGAACCGCATCGAAGGCATAACCACCACCCGTCCGAGGCTGGAGGGGATCGTGTTGCACGCCACGGAACCCCACGGACGCGACGAACAGGAGATAGCCGGCTACCGTGACGTGCTGGCGCTGATCCATGAACAGCATGAATACATCGATGTCACCGCCAACACCATTCTGCAATTGCATCGCGATCTTATGCGGCATACATCGTTCTCCTATGGCGGCCGTTGGAAGGACGCGGATGACGAGATAGTCGGTTTCGATGCGGACGGCAGACGCGTGACGCGATTCGTGCCCACGTCCGCCATCGCCACGCCCGCCGCCATGGACGATCTGTGCGCTGCCCTGCATGATGGACTTGCGCATGGGGATGGCGATCCGCTGCTGACCGTATGCGGATTCGTATTCGATTTTCTTTGCGTTCATCCGTTCAATGACGGCAACGGGCGTATGAGCAGACTGCTCACGGTGCTGCTTCTGGAACGTTTGGGGTATCAGGTCTGCGCATACGTGAGCGTCGAGCGTCTAATCGAAGACAATAAGGCGCTTTATTATGAGGCTCTTGCCGAGAGTTCCACTGGTTGGGATGATAACCGCAATGACGAGACGCCATTCGTGCGGTTCATGCTGGGGATCATTCTGGCGGCGTATCGCGATTTCGCCGATCGAGTGGAATCCGTGTCCGGAGGCAACCGCCGTACCAAGTCGCAACGTGTCGCGGATATCTTCGACCGCAGGCTTGGCAAGGTCACCAAAGCCATGATTCATGAGGAATGCCCGGACATCAGCATGACCACCATCGAACGAACGCTTGCGAATCTTCTTTCCCAAGGCCGTATCGAAAAAGTGGGTTCCGGTCGGGCGACCGGATATGTGTCGCGACGCGGTGCGTCGAACAATTGATTTCATCGTTCTCGGATTGACTTCAGCCGGCATCCGCATCGCGCGGGTGCCGGCTTTGTCATATGTGCGTATCGGCGGGCGGTGGCACAATGGGAGCCATGGCATCCAAAGGAAAACCGTCGCCTCGTTCCGCGGTGAAGCCGCTGAGCGACGAGCAAGTGGCGAAACTCGCGAAGAAGCATCATCTGGTCGATCCGACCCACGATTTCCCGACCGGCCCGCGCAAGGCCAACACCGCGGAAATCGAAGCGCAGAACCCCAAAGCCACGCATCGCCTGCTGACCGGCTGCGACGTGGTGCTGCGCAATCACAGCAAAGTGAAGGCCTGGGGCTTGGAACACGTGCCGGAAACCGGTCCATTCATCACTGCCGCCACACATGTGACCATGTACGACGTGTTCGTGCCGATGGTTTCCATGTTCCATCAGGGCCGCCGTCCGCGATACATGGCCAAGGCGGAGATGGCCAAATGGCCGCTGATCGGCAAATGGTTCCAGCTGGTCGGCATGCAGCCGGTCGAACGTCGTGCCGGCAAGGCCAGGGCTATTGAGGAGACGTCCGTGGAGATTCTGACCTCCGGCCGTCCCCTGACCGTATGGCCGGAAGGCACCGTGACACGTGACCCGCAGAAGTGGCCGATGAGCATGAAGAACGGCGTGGGCGTGATCGCGCTTGAGGCCTCGCGTCGGCTCGGCTACCAGGTGCCGCTGTACTGTTCCGTGACGTGGGGTGCGGCGAGCATCAACCACTGGTGGCCGTGGCCGCGCAAGAATGTGGTGATGTGCTTCGATGAGGCGCTCGATTATTCGGATTTGCTGGATGGCTGCGATTCCTGGGGCAAGGACGTGCCGACCGATCGTGCCGACGAGCTGACCCGCCGCATCCGCGTGCGCATGACCGAGATCATGGCTGAGATTCGCGGCGAGCAGGCGCCCGACGGCTACTGGGACTACCGCACCATGAGCCGCGTGAAGGACTAACTGTCCGTCGCGTCGGCGGTTGCAGTGTGCGTGGTCGGCGGTAGCATAGAGCAAGTGTTGGAACGCGGCGGCCCGCGACGGGCGGCCGGAGCAATTCAAGGAGCTGAACAATGGCGAATGTGACGGTACTGGGCGCTGGCGCGTGGGGAACGGCCTTCGGTCAGGTGCTTGCCGACGCGGGCAACGACGTGACCATGTGGGCCATTGAACCGGAAATCGTGGAAGGCATCCGGGACCATCACCATAACGGCGTGCGTCTGCCCAGCGTGGAGAAGCTGCCGGACAACATGACCGCCACCGGCGACCGCGCCGAAGCCGTGGCTCATGCTGACATTGTCATCGTGGCCATCGCCGCGCAGTTCGCCCGCGTCGCGCTCACCGAATTCAAGGGACTCATCCCCGAAACCGCGCTGGTGGCATCCTTGATGAAGGGCATCGAACGCAACACCGGAAAGCGTATGGACGAAGTCGTCATGGAGACGCTCGACCTGCCGGCGGAACGCTTCGCGGCCATCTCCGGCCCGAATCTGAGCAAGCAGATCGCCGACCGTGAGCCGGCGGCCACTGTGGTCGGCTGCGCGGATATCGACAACGCGCGCAAAATCGCGACCGCCTGCACCACCGACTACTTCCGCGCCTTCGTGACACGCGACGTGATCGGCCTGGAAATGTGCGGATCCCTCAAGAACGTGGTGGCGCTCGCCGTGGGCATGGCCCGTGGCGCAGGCTACGGCGAGAACACCGCGGCCATGATCGAAACCCGTGGCCTTGCCGAACTGACCGCGCTGGGCGAGGCGGCCGGAGCCGATCCGAAGACCTTCGCCGGACTTGCCGGCGTGGGCGACCTCATCGCCACCTGCGGTTCCCCGCTGAGCCGCAACTACACGTTCGGCTCCAACCTCGGCAAGGGTCTGAGCGTCGAAGAGGCCACCAAGGTGAGCAACGGCGTGGCCGAAGGCGTGCCGACCACCGACGCGGTGGTGGCGTTGGGCAAGCAGTACGGCGTGCCAACCCCCCTCGCCACGGCCATGAGCCACGTGCTGGACGACGGCATCTCCTGCGCGCAGATGCTGTCCGAACTGTTCGGCGAAGGCATCACCGAGGAGTAGCAGCCGGCTTGTATGCTGGATGCTTGGCAAAAATCCTGAAAAGTCATAAAAGTTAAGGAATAAAGGCTATAGATATGGCAAAAAAGCGCATTGTGGTGATGTACGGCGGCAAGGCCGACGAGCATTCGATCTCCTGCATCTCCGCTGCGAGTGCGCTGCGCGCGCTGGACACGGACAAGTTCGAAGCCATTCCGGTGGGCATCACCAAGGACGGCAAATGGATCGTCAACGGCGAGAATCCGCTCGGATGGAGCCTGGACGAAGGCCTGCCTACCGTGGAGAAGACCCCGGGTGCCAAGGATGTGGTGCTTGAGGTGGCTCTCGGCCAGGATGGCTTCTTCGCCCGCGAGGACGATGGCACGCTGACCCCGTTCGGCCATGTGGACGCGGTGTTCCCGGTGCTGCACGGACCGTTCGGCGAGGACGGCACCATCCAGGGTCTTTTCGAAATGATGGGCGTTCCGTACGTGGGTTGCGGTGTGCTCGCCTCCGCGGCCTGCATGGACAAGCATTACACGAAGGTGCTGCTCGCCGCCGCCGGCATTCCCGTTGCGCCCGGCATCACGCTCGACGCACGTTCCTTTGACAAGGCTTCCGAATTCAAGGCGAATGCCGATGCGATTATGGCGCAGGTCAGCGAAGCCGGCTTGCAGTATCCGCTGTTCGTCAAGCCGTCGCGTGCGGGCTCCAGCTTCGGTGTGACCAAAGTGGAGCGCGAAGGCGACGCCGAGGAGCTTGCGGCCGCCGTTTTCGAGGCGTCCCACCACGATTGGCGCATCCTCGTGGAACAGGGCATCGACGCGCGCGAAATCGAATGCGCAGTATTGTGTCCGAAGGCTGGCGAAGCGCCGCAGGCCAGCTGGCCGGGCGAAATCGTGCTCGACAAGCGCGCCGAAGGCGACGACCAGTTCTACGACTTCGACAGCAAGTACATGGACTCCGCCGCAAGCCACGTGGAAGTGCCCGCCAACCTGCCGGAAGAGACGCTGAACCTCGTGCGCGAAACCGCCAAGAAGGCGTTCGTCGCCGTGGATGGTGCCGGTCTGAGCCGCGTGGACACCTTCGTGACCAAGGACGGCAAGGTGATGGTCAACGAAATCAACACCATGCCGGGATTCACGTCCATCTCCATGTACCCCAAGGCATGGGAGGCCACCGGCGTGCGCTACACCGACCTGATCACCATGCTCATCGAAGGCGTGCTGCGCTGAATCCTGAATCTCAGCCGAACTGAGCCGAAACCGTGCTGTATTTCGAGCTGAAAAGCACAAAGAAAGCAACACGAAAAAGGCCAGTTCATCGTAAGTTTGCCGAAGCGAAACGGGAATATTCCTAAAAATCGCTTCGGCTTTACTTATTCTTTGACACTGCGTTAGGTAACGCCATTACGTTTCCATGTTGTCGATTCCAAGAACAACAAAACAACAAGGGAAACGAAAACGATGAACGTTTTGCGCAAGATCGCTGTCGGCTCGCTCGCCGCCGTGCTCGCATGCTCCATGGCCGCCTGCGGATCAGGCAACGCCAATTCCACCGATAGCGCCTCCAACACCGGTAAAACCGTGAAAGTGGACGAAAAGTCCGCAAAGGCCACTTCGATCTCCGATTTCGGCGGCATGGATGGCCTCGTGGCCGCTGCCGAAAAGGAAGGCGCGCTCAACGTGATCGCGCTTCCGCACGACTGGTCCAACTACGGTGACGTGATCAGCGGCTTCAAGAAGAAGTACCCGAAGATCAAGATCAACGAGCAGAACCCGAACGCCTCCTCCAAGGAGGAAGTGGACGCCGGCAAGACCAACAAGGGTACCGACGCCGCTCCGGACGTGTACGACCTCGGCCTGGCCGTGGCCTCCACCAGCACCGACAACTTCGCCTCGTACAAGGTGCAGGCCTGGGACAAGATCCCGGATTCTGTCAAGGATAAGGACGGCAAGTACTACGCCGACTACACCGGCATCATGTCCATCGGCTGGAACGCCGACAAGTACGGTGACATCAAGTCCATCAACGACCTGACCGACCCGAAGTTCGCCGGAACCGTGGCGCTCAACGGCAAGCCGGCCGAAGCCGGTGCCGCGTTCAACGGCTACCTGATGATCAACCAGCTGGCCGGCGGCGACATCAAGAACCTGCAGCCGGGCCTCGACTTCTTCAAGAAGCTCAAGGACTGCGGCAACCTCACCACCGTCGACGTGACCGACGGCACCATCGACTCCGGCCAGACCGGCGTGGTGATGGACTGGACCTACAACCAGGCCTCCTACCAGAAGAGCCTCAAGGCCAAGGGCGTGAACTGGAAGTTCAAGACCTTCAAGAACGCCCAGGTGGTCAGCTACTACAACCAGGCCATCAACGTGGACGCCCCGCACCCGGCCGCAGCCCGCCTGTGGGAGGAATACCTGTACAGCGCCGATGCTCAGAACAACTGGTTCAAGGGCGGCGCGAACCCGATACTGCTCGACTCCATGAAGAAGGACGGCACCGTCGACCAGACCACCCTCAAGAGCGCCATCACCATCGACGGCGATCCGGTGAGCTACACCAACGAGGATTCCACCCGCATCACCACATGGCTCCAGGACAACTGGGACAAGACCATCGGCAACTGACATGACCGCAGTGCTTACCTCAGGAGCTCACGCTAAGCGCGCGGGCTCCTCCGCCATCTCGTTTGCCGCGCATAGACGTGAACTCGGCACCATCGCCGTGTCCATCCCGTTCTTCGCCTACACCGCGTGCTTCCTGCTCGCCCCGACGATCATCGTCATCGTGGGCGCCTTCCAATCCGCCGACGGCAGCTTCACCGTGGCGAACTTCAACAAACTTTTCGAAGCGAACACCATCGCCGCATTCGGCACGTCGATACTCGTATCGGTCGCATCCGCGGTCATCGGTGCCATCGTGGGCGCGCTCGCCAGCTACGCCCTCGTCATCGGCTCCAAGCCGAACGGCCTGCTGCGCCGCATGATTTCGGCCATCTCGTCGGTACTCGCCCAATTCGGCGGCGTGATGCTGGCGTTCGCGTTCATCGCCACCATCGGCATCAACGGTGTGGGCACCATGCTCATCAAACAGCTGACCGGCTACGTGGTGGATCCGAACTGGCTCAGTTCGCTGCCGGGTCTGATCACCATCTACTGCTACTTCCAGATTCCGCTGATGATCATCATCTTCCTGCCCGCGGTCGATTCCATCCGCCCGCAGTGGCGTGAAGCCACGGAAAGTCTCGGCGGCAACACCTTCCAATACTGGACGCGCGTGGCCGGCCCGATTCTGGCGCCGCGATTCATCTCCGCGTTCCTGCTGCTGTTCGCGTCCGCGTTCTCCGCGTACGCCACGGCCGCCGCGCTGTTCTCCCAGCGTTCGATTCTCGTGCCGCTGATGATTCAAGGCGCGATGCGCAACGAAATGGACCCGAACCAGCAAGGCTTTGCGCAGGTGCTCGCCTTCGCCATGATCGTCGTCGTGGCGGTGGTCATGATGATCAGCCACGCCGTGGAAAAGAGGGCCGGACGATGGCAGTGAACGCAAATACGCAAACCGTAAGCGCGCAATCGCAGGAAAAGCAGAACATGCAGGAATCGCAAACCATGCCGCCGCAGCTGCGTGCAGCCAGACTCGGCAAGCAACGCATCGTCAAAACCATCATTCTCACGGTGACGCTGCTGTTTCTGTTCGTGCCGCTGGTGTCCATGTTCCTGTTCACCATCCGACACCCGTTGTCCGGAAAATGGAGCTTCGACCCGTGGATCGCCATCTTCACCGGCGACGGCAGCGCGCTCGGCGCCGACCTGAGCACCCTGTGGAGCGGCCTCGGCGCTTCGCTCGCGCTGTGCGTGGTGACCGTGCTGATCATGCTCGTGCTGCTCGTGCCCACCATGGTAATCGTGCACATCCGCTCGCGCAGACTGGAACGCGCCATCGAATGGGTGGCCACGCTGCCGCTGACCATTCCGGCCATCGTGCTGGTGGTTGGCCTGGGACCGATCTACCGCTGGCTGTCCGCCGACGTGCTGAGCACCAACCCGATTTGGCTGTGCTTCGCCTACGTGGTGCTGGTCATGCCGTTTGCCTTCCGCGCGCTTGCGGTGGGACTCAATTCCATCGACGTGAAGACGTTATGCGAGGCCTCACGGTCCCTCGGCGCTTCATGGCCGCGCGTATTCTTCCGCGTACTCATTCCGAACCTGTGGCAGTCGATCCTGTCCGCATCGTTCATCTCCATAGCCGTGGTGCTGGGCGAATACACCGTCGCCTCACTGCTCGGCCGTATGAACCTACAGGTCGCGCTGTACCAGCTCGGCCAATCCAATTCGCAAATCTCCACCGCAATGTCGCTGCTGGCACTGCTATTCGGCGTGATTCTGCTGGTGGCTCTCGATCTGATTTCCAGCGCGATGCGTCGGAACAAGGAAGGTGACAACTCATGACTCTCGCCGAACAGAAGGCGGTGGTTGCCCATACCTCGGAAGCGTTCTCCGATACCGAATCCAACGTGGTGACCGAAGCGGCGAAGGCCGTGCTCAAGGATTCCGAAGCGCGCGGCGGCGGTGTGCAGATGCTTGGCGTAGACAAGATTTACCCCGGTTCGACCGTCAAGGCGCTGGACGATTTCAATCTGGAAATCAATCCGGGCGAAATGGTGGTGCTGCTGGGCGGCTCTGGCTGCGGCAAGTCCACCGCGTTGCGCTCCCTGGCCGGACTGGAAGATATTCAGGCCGGACGTATTCTCGTCGGTGGCCAGGATGTGACCGGCGTGCCCGTCAACAAGCGTGACATGGCCATGGTGTTCCAAGCCTATTCGCTGTTCCCGCACATGACCGCGTTGCAGAACGTGGAATTCGGCCTTGAAATCCGAGGCGTGGACCGTGCGGAACGCCGCCGTCAGGCCATGGAGAAACTGGAACTGGTCGGACTTGCCGACCAGGCGAAAAAGTACACGCAGCAGATGTCCGGCGGCCAGCAGCAGCGCGTGGCCCTGGCCCGTGCGCTGGCCGTGAACCCGCGTGTGCTGCTGCTCGACGAGCCGCTGTCCGCATTGGACGCCAAAGTGCGCGTGCAGCTGCGAGACGAAATCCGCCGCATCCAACTCGAAGCCGGCACCACCACCGTGTTCGTGACCCACGACCAGGAAGAAGCCCTTGCCGTGGCCGACCGCATCGGCGTGATGAACCACGGCCGCATCGAGCAGATCGCCGCCCCGCAGACGCTGTACCGCCGCCCCGACACGGAATACGTGGCCACCTTCATCGGCCTGACCAACCGTCTGCCGGGAATCGCCAACGGTGAGGAGGCCGTGGTGTTCGGCCAGCGCGTCCCGCTGCTGGACGGTTCCGCCACCGACGCCTCCACGGTGCTGGTGCGCCCCGAGAACATGACGATCGAACTGACCAACGATGCCGATGCCGTCCACGGAGCCGGCGAACTTGGCCGCGTGGAGATGGTGCATTTCCTCGGCGCGCTGGCCCGCGTGGACGTGCGCGTAGCCTGCGCAGGCATGGGTGGCACGATTCGCGTCACCGTGCAGCTGCCGGCCAACGAGCTGCCCGCAGGACTTGCGATCGGAGCGCAGGTCGTGGTCGTGCCTCGGCCGATTCCGGCGCTCGCCGTCTGACGATTGGTTGCTGCGCGCGATTGTTGCGTACCGTCATTGCGTGCGATCGTCGTGCGTGATTATTGCGTACGGTTGCCTATCGCGTGAGCCGAGCCATTCGCAGGGCTGAGATTTCAAGCTGATATTCAGAGTACTGGTAGTACAGTGCTGAATATCAGCTTTTTTGTTTGCTCTTCGTAAGGTGACCATGACGTTTCCGCAATTTCCGCAGCAACCGCAATACCAGCAGGGGCCGGTTCCGCAATACCAGCCGAACAGCCCGCAATCGCCGCAGCCGCCGATCGACAATCGCAATAATCCATATCGCAATCCATTCGTCGAATGGCTGCAACGGGCGCGACGCGACTTCTCCAGAATCGGTGCGAGCCTATGCCTGATGGTGGTCATCTGGTACGCGCTCGCAACGGTGCTGGAAAGGGCGCTGTACGCCGTCGCGGGAGGCAAGGGCGACGTGCCGAACTGGGTCACGTACGTGGGCTCCGGCGTGCCGCTGTATCTGATCGCCATGCCGGTCGCGGTGATGCTCATGGGCAAATCGACGGTCATCGAAACCCGCAAATTCGACATGAAACCGGGCCTGTTCTTCAAATTGCTGCTCATGTGTCTGCCGATGATGTGGGTCGGCAGCGTGGTCGGCAGCATGCTGTCGATGGCGCTGTCCAACGGCGAGGCGACGGACCGCGTCTCCGATCTCGCCATGCAGACGAATATTTGGAACGTCGTTTTCCTAGTGATCGTCGGGCCGATTTTCGAGGAATGGCTATTCCGCAAGCAGCTCATCGACCACACCCGCAAATACGGTGAGAAGACGGCGATTGTGCTGTCCGGACTGGCGTTCGGCCTGTTCCACATGAACCTGTTCCAGTTCTTCTACGCGTTCCTGCTGGGAATCATGTTCGGCTACGTCTACACGCGCACCAGCAAGCTGCGCTATTCGACGGCCATGCACATGATCATCAACTTCAACGGAGGCGTGCTTGCGCCATGGGTGCTGACGCGCGTCGACCTGGACCAGCTGGAGAAGGTGTCCGAGGCCGCGGAGAACGGCAATACGGCGGCGATGACGCAGTGGGCGTCGCAGAACGCCGCCGGACTGGCGATCATGGTCGTCTATTTCTTGCTGTACGGCGCGGTGATCCTCGCCGGATTCGTGCTGCTGATACGCAACTTCAGGAAGGCCGAATTCTACATCGCGCCGGAGGAGCTGCCGCGCGGCGTGCGCGCCCAAACCGTGTACGGCAACGTCGGCATGATCACGTTCATCGTGCTCACGGTGCTGCTGACGGCGATCAGTCTGTTCCTATAGCCGCAGTCGCGCGGATTATGAAGGCCGGCCGGGGATACGTTCCCGGTCGGCCTTTCTGTTGCCCGCATAGCTTGTGTTGCGTGCGTTGCGCACGCCGCTGCCGCTATTCGCCGCTGCCGACCGCGCGGTGCTCAAGATAATCGGCATGCGCGATCGACTGCGCCACCGCATCCGCCATCGTGGACAGCAGCAGGTCGTTTTTCGCGAACGCGTAGATCGTGCCGTCGATGCCGTACGGGGTGAAGCCGTTGAGCTTCACCACCGGCTTGTATTGCGGGTTGGCAAGCCCCACGGTCGCATGTTCCACGGTGCTGACGATGTCGGCCTTCATACGCTCCACATCCACGCCCGCCTTCGCGGTGAACGGCACCGACACCAGGCACTCGTTCGACGGGTCGAGCTTTTCCAGCGAGGCGGTGTTCAGAATGGAATTCGGAATGACCATCTCGTTGCCGTTGCGCTCGCGCACGATGGTCTGACGCCAGTTGATGTCCTTGACGGTGCCGGCGACGCCCGCCACCTTGACGTAATCACCCGGCTGGATGACGCGGCCGAGCATGAGGCCGAAACCGCCGATCACATTGGCGATCGTATCCTTCAAGCCAAGCGAGACCGCAAGACCGCCGATGCCAAGCGCCGTGAACAGGGTGGTCGGATTGATGCCGAACACCGGTTGCAGCAGCGTGCCGATGGCGAACACCCACACCACCACGCGCAGGATGTTGACGAAGATGGATGCGTTCGGCACCTGCGATTTGTCGAGCACGCGGCGCACCACCTTGGTGAGCGCCTTGTCGATAAGCGCGGCGACGATGAGCACGACGGCGAGCAGGATGAGCTTGCTGTAGTTTTTGGCAAGCCAGTGCATGAGAATTTCAACTGGATCCATGGCTGCCTAGTCTACACAGGGGACGTTGCACAACGCTTGCGATTGACTGGATGATTCCTGATCCGCCGGCTGGCCGCAGCGGAGCATAATGGATTCCGTAGGATGCGTTGGCCAGCGAAAAGGGGTGCGACATGGGCAATGTCGTGGATTATGTGCGGCGCGAGTTTCATGGATTCGCGGAGCTGCCGTTCGGCGATGTCGATTCGCTGGTGCTGGCTGAGCTCTCATATATGCGGCTTTCCGGCTTGGTTCCGGCGTTCGGCGAGGCGAGGTCGGTGGCGACGGTGCCGATTCGAGAGCTGCTGCGTGCGGAAAGCTATGACGACATGTTCGTTTCGAATTCCTCCGATATGAACGAGTATCGGCTCGCGTTGCTGCGTGCCGTCTGCGAATCGCCGCGTTTCCGCGCGTTGCGTGTCGGCGAGTACGCGGAGCGTCTGAGCGAGCGCGAACAGCAGCAGTTCGCCGCGATGACGTTCGACGTGGGTTGCGGGCCCGTCGATTCGCTGTATGTAGCCTTCCGTGGCACCGATGGCACGCTTGTCGGATGGAAGGAGGATTTCAATATGGCGGTGCGTTGCCCGGTGCCGTCCCAGGAATCCGCGTATCGGTATGTGAACTCGATTCTGGACAGGTCGGAAGGTTTCCTTTCGTCGGGCGATTCGCCCGCGGTCATGCTCGGCGGGCATTCGAAAGGCGGCAATATGGCCGTGTATGCGGCCATGCGTATCGCGCACGATGACATCGAAGTGGCTGGCGAGCGCGCGCGGCGGCTCGGATTGCTGCCCTCATTGGGTGGGCCAGTGCGGGGTCGCAACAGACGGATCTCCCGCATCTTTTCCCATGACGGGCCGGGCCTTCCGAAATCGACGGTGCGCGGTCAGGCGTACCGTGCAATCGAATCGCGTATCCGCAAAACCGTGCCCGAATCGTCCGTCGTGGGTATGCTGCTGCAATCGAATGCGCCAGTGCGCATCGTCAAAGCGGATGCCATCGGCATCATGCAGCATATGGGAAACAGCTGGCAAGTGGCGGAAAATGGCGATTTCGAACAGGTGGACGAGCTGACGGCCGGCGCGCAGCTCATCAAACGAACCCTCGACGGATGGCTTGACACCGTAAGCCAGGAGCAGCGCGAGCGCGCCATCGACCAGATCTACGGGATCTTCGCGGCGGCGGGATACGGCAATATCGCCGATTTGGTGGAGCATTGGACGGATTCGCTGCCGAAGATTGTGGAGGCGGCGCGCAATACCGATCGGGAGACGCGCGGACTCATCAGGGCGGTGATCAAGGCGATTCCGGTCAGCGCGGCGAAGGCGGTGCGCGAGGGCTGAGGCGGGTTGAGTGCCGAGGCGGGCTGAAGCGCGTGCCGAGGCGGGGCTATGGGCGGATGCAACGGCTGGTCGGGATGGTTGCCGAGCCGCATTTCGGCCGATTCATGTGTCACGATCCTCGAAAAGGCGTGGAAAATGGAATTGTGACACATAAGTGCCGCGCAAGTGACACACGAGTGCCGCGCAAGTGACACATAAGAAGGGCAATGGAGGGCATCGGGGCGCTGATGATCCGGATGCATCCCCGTTCGCTGACGTAGGATGGTGCGGTGCGGACGCATAATTGTGGAAGCATAATGGAATGCGGAATGTCGACGGCTGCGAAAGGGGTGTGCAATGGGCAACATCATCGATTACGCGCGTACGGAGACGCGCGATTTCGGCGAGCTTCCCTTCCGTGAGGCCGATGCGCTCGTGCTCGCGCAGCTTTCGTACGACGACGTGCCGGAATGCGTGCCGCGGCTTGACGACATCGAATCGCGATATGGCACGTTGCATGACCGTGTGAAGCAATTCGACCCGCGCCATCCCATACGCTCCGTGCGGATGCTGCGGAAACCTCCATTCGACGGTGTGACGATCGCGCGCGCCGACGACGAGCTGCACCATGGAAGCGCGGTGCCCGACCATAATGTCGAGAACGTGGGCTTGGTCGATCCGCAGGTGACGCACGATTTCTACCATGCCATCGCCGCGAATCCGCGTTTTTCCGGCATTGAGATGGGCGCTTTTCTCGAGCAGTTCGACGGCGATGAGCAGACGCAGTTCGCCGCCGCGACCTATCGCCTGCCGTCCGGCATGCTGGTTGTGGCGTTCCGCGGTACCGACGATTCGCTCGTGGGTTGGAAGGAGGACTTCAACATGGCCTTCCAATACCCGGTGCCGGCGCAGGTGACCGCCGCCGACTATCTCGCCAGGGTGGCCGAGTTGTGGAAGGATGTTCCGATCGTGCTCACCGGCCATTCCAAAGGCGGCAATCTGGCCGTTTATGCGGCGATGAACGCTGAGGACGGGGTGAAGGACCGCATCGACCGCATCTATTCGCTGGATGGCCCCGGATTTCCCGAGGCCGTGGTGAATAGTTTCGAATACTCGAGCGTGAGCGGCCGCATCGTCAAAATCGTGCCGGACTCGTCGGTGGTGGGCATGGTGTTGGAAACCCCGGAGCGCTGCATCGTGGTGAAGTCCGACGTGGAGGGCATCATGCAGCATTTCGCGTTCTCCTGGCGGATGCACGGCGACGAATTCGACAAGGTGGAGGATGTGGCCAGCAGCTCGGTCACTTTCAACAAGGCGTTGAACAAATGGCTGGCCAACCTGTCCAAGGAGCAGCGGGAACGCGCGGTGGACGCGTTGTTCGCGGTGCTTGAGGCGTCCGGCGCGGGCAGCATCTCCGCGATGATGGCGGCCGGCCCGAAGGTCATTCCCGAAATGCTCGGCACTTATGTCGGATTGAGCGGCGAGGATCGGCGCAATCTGAATCAGGCGCTGGTGATTATGCTGCAGGCCGCGCTCGCCCGCAATCCGAAGGTGCGGCGCAAGTGAGTGGTCGCGTGTGATGGTATGGCGGGACGAAGCGTCCGTCGTTGATCGCCACAATAAAATGCGACATGGTGTGCAGTTTGTTCTAGACAGTCTGTATAATAACCCGCGTTGCGTATATGAAGCGACCGTCCATAAAGGGGGACCATGCCACGTCCACGCCGCGATTCGGAGATTCTGCCAGCGAAGGAACGTCTCGAAAACGCGTTCTGGGAACTGCTTTCCGAACGGGAATACCGCAAAATCACCGTCACCGACATCGTGCGGACGGCGGATGTGAATCGCAATTCCTTCTATTACCATTTCGCAGGACTGCCCGAGCTTGCCGACTCCGCCATCCTGCACGCCGTGGAGAACACGCCTATGCCCGGCACGCCCGACGCGAGCTTCGATCCCGACACCGAATGGCGCAAGCATGTGACCGCGTTGCTGCGCGATCCCGAGCAGCGTCAGCGGCTCGACCGTCTCGCCCTGCTGGCCGGCTCGCACAGTTCGCCGGAATTGGTCGAATCGATGCGGGAATTCGGCAGGCTTACTTTGATTTCCGTGTTGGGGCTTGACGCGGATCATCTCGACCTGAAAACCGATCTGATGCTCGACTTCACCGTCGGAGGTATGCTCGCGGTGCTGCGCCGCTGGCCGAAACTGCACGAACAGCTGCCGATGGATGCTGTGTTCAACGAGGATCTGGCGGTGCTGGCCACGGGCCTGTTCATGTCCATGTCCAAAACCGACATGCTGGGTTATTGGAAGCGCATCTTCAGCAGCGGTTTCGTGGCGGGGCAGGGCGTGCAGAGCGATGCCGAACAGAAAGCCGAACAGTGAACGATGCGCCGCATGTCGTGACTTGTCGGTGGTAGAAACGTCTGTAGCGGCGCTCTTCCAGGGCGCGGCGGGCGCATGATACGCGCACGCAACAGCACGACAGGGAGGTTGTTCCATGATCAACGAAGCCTACAAGGCCATGCTCGGCGGCAAATCCGTGATCCGCGAGCTGAGCGAATACGCGACCGCGCGCGGCGCCGAAATCGGCTATGAGAACGTGTTCGACTATTCGCTGGGCAACCCGAGCGTGCCGTGCCCGCGGGACTACACGGACGCCGTGATCGACTTGTACAAGACGGCCGAGCCAGTGGCATTGCACGGTTATTCGCCTTCCCTGGGCATTCCGTCGGTGTGCAAGGCGATCGCCGACAGCCTCAACCGCCGCTTCGGCATGGATTACACGGCTGATTACATCTTCCCGACTACGGGTGCGGCGGGCGCGTTGGCGCACGCGCTGCGCGTGGTGACCAAGCCGGGTGACGAGGTGATCACCTTCGCCCCGTATTTCCCGGAATACCAGCCGTATGTGAACGGCACCGGCGCGCACCTGACCGTGGTGCCCGCGGACACTGAGAACTTCCAGATCAACTTTGAGGCCTTCGAAAAGGCGCTGAACCCGGGAACCGCGGCGGTGCTCATCAACACCCCGAACAATCCGTCCGGCGCGGTCTACTCCGCCGAGACGCTGACTCATCTGGCCGAGGTGCTCAAGGCCAAGCAGGTCGAGTACGGCCATGACATCTTCCTGATCTCCGACGAACCGTACCGCGAGATCGTGTTCGACGGCGGCGAGCAGCCGTATCCGAGCAAGTTCTACGACAACACGCTGTCCTGCTATTCGTATTCGAAGTCCCTGTCGCTGCCGGGCGAGCGCATCGGCTACGTGGCCGTGAATCCGCGTGCCACCGACGCCGAGCTGATCGTGCCGATGTGCGGACAGATCAGCCGCGGAACCGGCCACAATTGCCCGTCTTCCACCGCGCAGCTGGCTGTGGCCAAGGTGGTGGACGAGACGAGCGACCTGTCCGTGTACGAGACCAACATGAACCTGCTGTACGACGCGCTGACCCGTCTGGGCTTCGACGTGGTGCGCCCCGGCGGCACGTTCTACATCTTCCCGAAGGCGCTGGAGGAGGACGCGAACGCGTTCTGCATGAAGGCCAAGGATTATGACCTGATCCTCGTGCCGTCCGACAGTTTCGGCGTTCCTGGCTACTTCCGCATGGCGTACTGCATCGACACCGACAAGGTGAAGCGTTCCATCGGCGCTCTCGAGCGTTTCGTGCACGAGGTGTACGGCCTCTGAGACCGCGTCACAGCTCCCACTGCTTGAGCTCGGCGACGAGCTGGACGTAGAATTCACGCACGTCGAATCCGGGGATGTTCTCGCGGTTCAGGTCGATCATGTCCGCATGCGAGATGCCGCGCTTGCCCTTCGGCTCAAGCCAGGTGAAGCGGTCGCCCCACGGGAATGATGATTTGGCGACCAGCCCGTCGTTCGGCCCGTCGAACCATTTGACCAGCGAATGCGTGAAGTTCAGAGGGAACCTGCCGCCAGCCGCATGCCTCAGGCATGAGCCGACGCTGTGGCATATGATGCCCGCGAACTGTCCGTTGTTTACCGGTTCCGCCAATGCGGAGCCGGTGTCCGTGCCATCGTCCACGCCGTCGTCCGTGTTGGCGGACATGCCGCTGGTCATGCCATTATTCGGAACGCCGCGAACGGTTTGAGCAGCGGGGAAGGGCTCCGCGAGCATCTCAGCGTTCAGATTCGAGCATCCGGCCTGCGTGAGGTCGCGCACCGCGGCCAGGAAATCCGGATGGGGGTCTCCCAGACGTTCCGCGGCGGCGTTGTAGGCGGACGCCACCCGATGCCGTGTGAGGGGGGAGGCCTTCGACAGCAGATAATCGGCGAATCCGCAACCACGATGTGGCGTATTGATGGTGGTCAGCGACGCGACGTAGGGCGCGGCTCCGCAACGGGCGATCGCGTAGCGCATGTCGAGTCCGCCTTTGGAATGCGCTATCACGTTGACTTTGCCACATCCGGACATTCCCACGATGTCCCGTATACGTTCGGTCAGTTCGCGCGCGCTGTCGCGTACGGAGGCTGCCGATTGATGGTTGCCGTAGTAGATGGTCGCGCCGTTGTGCCGCAGCTCGTCGGGAATGCGCCCCCAATAATCGAACACGTCCGAATCGCGGAAAAACACGCCATGCACCAGCAGTATCGGATATTTCGTGGCGCAGATCCGTTCGTCCTCGCGGCTGGCGTCAAGCCGTTCCTTCGCCTCCTCCACGACGGTCTCCGTATCCAATATATGAATGATCTTGAGCAGTATGACCAGATTCACGACTGGAATCCAACCGCAGATCATTCCCATGGCGCGGGTTTTGACGCCAAGCTGCACGGAACTGACGTACGCGGCGATCATGCCTCGCCAGAACAGCAGGCTCTCCACCAGAAAACAGGAGGCCGCTCCGCAGATCCACAGCTTCCAATCCGACGGAATCAGGCGGAAGGCGAGCACCGTCTGCATGACGACCGAGAACGCCGCCGACCACCAGAACACCTTCAGCGCGGCCACGGCCCGGTAGCAAATCTTCAGCTTGCTGTCCCGCAGCTTCCTTGGGTGCGTCGGGATGCCCGGCATCGCGATTGCGGCCACGCTCGTGACGATTGCGCCGATCACGACCAGTGCCAGATTTGTGCTGCCGAGATGCGCGTTGACCAACGGGGATACGCAGTTCGCGACCGCCGCGATGATGGTCGCATCGATGGCCAGCCAAAGTGTTTCCGCCATGGTGTTGTGTTGCATGTTATGGATTTCGTAGGAAATGTTCTATTGATTGTAAAATTACAGCCTGTTATCGACGGTTTGCCGTAAATTGTCGACAATTCTGCTCAAGGTCTCGCTGAACGTCTTCTGATCGGCGTACATGGAATCGAACAAGGTGTCGAGATTCGCGCGGAAATCCTCGGGCAGGATGGCGCAATCGCGTTCGGCGATCCTGCCGAGGCGCTTCTCGCCGGGATGGGTGCGGCGGTTCAGCGCGAACAGCACGTCGAAATACGATTCCATGAACGCGGCGACGCGATGGTTGACGGCGATTTTGTCACCCCGGCTCGCGGCCGTGCGGATTTGCTTGTCGTACGACGGCAGATTGCCGGTGAGCAGGCGCATGTTGCGGCTGATGATGTTGCGCCGCAGCGCTTCCGGGAACGGCACGTCGAAGCGTTGGCGGGCCGCGGCGTACCGTCCGTCGCGGTCGAACAGGATTCTGCTGGTGAGCATGTTGTGCCACATGCACGTCGTGTAGCCGTTGTTCGCGTGGAACCGTTCCACTACATCGGCGACGTTGTTCGAAAACCGGTCCAGATCGCGGTACAGGATGTCGATTCCGACGCCGTCGTTGAGCGTGCAGTCGTCCTCCGTCTCCCAGAAATCGTTGTCGATCTCCATATGACCGCAATATTTGTCGAGCAGCCGACGCCGCCGCTCCGTCGGCACGGTTGCGGTGACGTACACATACACGTCGTGATCGGATTTCTTATCGTTGTTTCCGGCGGCGCGCGAACCGCCCAATGTGATGGCCTCCACTTCCGGCCATACGGACATTGCCACAACCAATTCATCAACCAATGACATCGTTTACCTCTCTGCCTCATTGCCTGAGTGATGCCTCGTTGCACCACGTTATGCAAACGCTTCCATCGTAACATACCAATCGGTAACTGTCGATTTTTGGCTGGTTTCCAAATCTCGGTTTCCTTGGCTCCACGATAGGGCGGTTTAAGTCCACGGGTGCGATGCCGTCCGCGCAGACTGTCGACAAGTCCAAGCTGACCGCCGCGATCGAATCCGCCGGCAAGCTGGCCGAGAAGGCTGGCCTGGCACGAACCGGCGCGTTTGTGGCCGCCGTCGCTGGCGTGCTGGTGCTTCTGGCCGCGCTCGGTGCTGGTCTCGAACATGAGACGACGGCCAGATGCCGACAGCTAGTGAGATTTCGCAAGTCCAAGCTCATTGGATATTACGGCCGGCTGGATTCGGTGGATATCGAGGCCATCGCCGAGGCTTTGCCGCAGCTCAAGCCCGAGGAGTTCATTTGGCTCAGCGATGAGTGAAAGTGCTTGAGGCCGGTGTAATGATATTTTGGACGGACGGGATTACAGGTGAATCATCGTGAGCTAGATATCCCGGTAATCCCGCTGCCCAATGATACGGAATGCGCTGAGCTTTTATCGTTGTGAATTGACCTTGCGATGCCGTTGGTTTCGTTGCAGGTCAGTCGCGCGTCGGGTCCTTCTGTAGGAGCAGGAAGATGAGGGCGACGGCCAGCAGGATGGCGATCGACAGCACGCCGAGCGACGCGTTGCCGGTGATCGACGTGGTCGTGGCGACCAGGAAGGTGCCGATGATCGAAGCGGTCTTAGGAAAGAAACAATAGTGAAGCCGGGGAACCCTTAGCTGATGAGCGCAAAGTCAGAGATTGGTTTCACGCGGGATTGTCCTGATGTCAAGGTCATGATGCAAAAGCGTTAAGCATCCTACGGATTATATTGAGAAAAGAAGTCATTAGTGATACAATTGGCTTTGGAAAGGATTCATTATGAGCACTACCACTGTTCGCATGGATGATGATCTCAAAGCCGAAGTGAACGCCATTCTTGATTCCATGGGATTGAATTTCAATACGTTCGTGAATATGGCCAGCGTGCAGTTGGTGTCGCAGCGTCGCATTCCGTTCGAGGTGAAGGCGCCTGAACCCGTGCTGCCTCGCGCGGGACATGTTGCCGCCAATGGGGTTACGTACCGTGGGGTCGACGAACAGGGGTATCCGGTGGTTGAAGTGCCGAACGCCATGGTGTTGAATCCAAGCCGGGGCGCCGATGGCGTTGCCGTACTGCCCAAGGCGTGGCGCGATGGCGAATAATCATGATATTCCGGAATTGATGCCGGTTCCGGAGCAATTGCATGTCTTCGACGTGTATCGCATGCGGGTGCGGTTCGAGGATGATCCGACGAAATCACGCAACCATTACGTGGCCGCCATCGTCATACAAGCCGACGACGACGGCGGAGTGGCTGTGAAACTGACCAGCAATCCAACCTGGCGTGGGGCGGGCGATGTACAACTGCCTGAGTATGAGCATGCCGGGCTTACCCATCTGACGACCGCTCGCTGCGCGCAGCTGGTGCGGTTCCGCCGGTTGGATCTACAGGGATTCACCGGTAGATTGAGTCGGAATGATGCCATACGTGTGGCCAATGCGGTCGGCGAGGTAAAGCCTGAAGAGCAGGTGTGGCTGTAATTCTGTTCTGCCGTCTAACTGGTTCGGGGTATTCACTGTGAACCAGTGCACAATTGCGATGGCCGGATGTCTTTCTACAGTCCGCTTATATGTGAAGGTTTTGTGGTCGACGTTGCGTCATATTCTGAAAGTCTGATTGTAGCGTTCGATTTGCCAACGGTAGTTGTCGCAGAATTTGCAACAACTACCACCCTGTCAAAATATGTGCGTTGTGCAGGGCTAAATTGTTTCAGGTCGCGGCTCGGGCGGTAGGGTCTGCTGTTTTATTGCTGCTTCGGCATTCCTGTTGCTGATTGATGGGTGACATTACGCTTGCGTCGGGTCCTTCTGCAGGAGCAGGAAGACGAGGGCGACGGCCAGCAGGATGGCGATCGACAGCACGCCGAGCGACGCGTTGCCGGTGATCGACGTGGTCGTGGCGACCAGGAAGGTGCCGATGATCGAAGCGGTCTTGCCGAAGATATCGTAGAAACCGTAGTATTCGTTGGCATGGTCCTTCGGAATGATCTTGCCGTAATACGAGCGGGACAGCGCCTGGATGCCACCCTGGAACATGCCGACGAGAATCGCGAGAATCCAGAATTCGAGTGCGGAACGCAGGAAGAACGCGGCGAAGAAGACGATGCACATGTACGCCACCACCGCGACGGTGATCATGGTTTTCGCGCCGAATCGGCCGGCCAGCTTGCCGTAGATGATGGCGCTCGGGAACGCCACGAACTGCGTGACGAGCAGCGCCACGACCAGCTGCGTGGAGTCGATGCCCAGCTGCGTGCCATACGACGTGCTCATGGAGATGACGGTGTTCACGGCGTCGATATAGAAGAAGAACGCGATCATGAACATCCACAGCGGCTTGTTCCTGCGGATCGCGCGGAACGTGGAGCCAAGTTCTGCGAACGTGCCGCGGATGGCCTCGCCGGTCTGGGCCGCGGTGGCGCGGTAATGCACCTGCTTGTAGCTGGTGAGCAGCGGGATGGTGAAGGCCGCCCACCATACGGCGGTGATGACGAACGAGGCGCGCGTGCAGGCCACGGTCGACCAGCCGAACAGCGCCGGACCGCCGAAGATCAGCGCGATGCACACGATGAACGGCACGGTGGAGCCGATGTAGCCCCACGCGTAGCCGTGCGAGGAGATGCGGTCCATGCGTTCGTTGCTGGTGGTGTCCACCAGCATGGAGTCATAGAAGGTGAGCGAGCCGTTGAGGCCGATGGTGGCCAGAACGCACACGATGAGGAACGCGAGCCAGCCGAGCGGCAGCGCCATCGCGCAGCACATGACCACGCCGGTCAGGAAGAAGCCGGTGAAGAACTTGACCTTCATACCCTGCACGTCCGCGATGGAGCCGAGCAGCGGCATGAGCACGGCGATGACGAGCGACGCGATGGTCTGCGCGTAGCCCCAGGTGGACACGATGTTCGTCTCGCCCGCGGCCTTGAGTAGCGAATTCGTGTAGATCGGCACCACGGCAGTGGACAGCAGCACGAACGCGGAATTGCCGACATCGTAGACGATCCACTTTTTCTCGCGGGACGTCATTTTCCTGGAAGCAGCGGCGGCTTGTGCTGTTGTGCGCGATTCGGCGGCTGTATCAGCTGTGTCGGTCAATGTTGACTCTTTTCGGCTCAATGTCAATTTATGGCTCATTTTATTCCATATGCCATCGTAGGGGCGCGCGACGGCCACGTGCGTTCCACGACATGAACAGCGCATGAACAACCGCGCATGGCGTGTGTATGGCGTGCGCTTCCGTCCGTAATGTGGACGCGGCTGCGGATGTGAGACGGCGCCGTCCTGCCTGGTCGCCGACAGGTATGATGAAGCCCATATCCGGTTGCTTCGGCGCCAATGCTGGCCGTCGGGAACCTGAGATGATGTTTTCGAATCGCGATCGCGCGGCAAAGTCCGCCCTGCGGTCGCCGTACGACAAGGAGCCCTACCCATGGGTGTGCAGGTCCCGAACTCTCTTGACGTGAACGTGCAGATGCTACGGGCGGTATTGAAGCAGCCGCTGCCGGACGTGATCGACATGATCATCTACCGCGGCACCACGAACAACGCCGAGCAAGCCACGCCATTCGAACGGTTCGCAGCCCAACTACTGGTCGAGGCCGGAGCGCAACGTATCCGCGACATCGCGGCAGAAAACGATCTCGAAGTGATCAGGCTGAGCACTTCGACACGTTTCTGGATCCGCTGCAACGGCGGCGAGCTCACTGAAGAGCAGCGCGACGTGCTGCAAATGGTCGAATCGGCGCTCAACCGCATCGACTACGCCGATGACGAAGCGCACGAGGCGCTGGCGGAAGGCATGCCGGTTTCGCAGATCGACGAACGCTACTATCTGGCGAAATCGCAACAATTTCTGCGCAACGTATCCGGGGAGATTCGAGATATCGACGAATTGCAGGAAGGCGAGAACGAATTCCGCACCATATGCGGTGTGGAGGCCGCGCGCGGCGGAAACTGGGATATAGGCACCCGCTTCGCCAACGTCTGCGAAGGCCTCGAATTGCCGTTCCGCCTGGCCTACCGGTTCGACGTGGACGCGCGGACGGGCGTGATGGTGGTGCGCTACGGCATTCCGAAGCCGTCGGTTATGCCGGTCGCTCCACAGTATCGCGACGGTTTCGTCTCCGCATATGCCGTGCGATTGGCCGGGCTGCTGGCATGGGGCGCGTTCTCGTCCAGCGTGCGGCTCACGCAGGTCGATTTGACCGGCTGTGCGGGTGACGCGGACGGCGTTCCCGTGATTTCCATGGGATTCGACCGCGTGCCGTTCATGATGGGCGCGCTGCCCGCCATGAAGAAAGGTGATTGCGACGCCGTGCCGTTGGACGTGGATCCGCTTTCCCTGCTCAATATTCTGAAACCGGTGCGCTATTCGGGGCACTTCGACGCCAACCGTGCGCTGACGCCGATAGAGCCGTTGGTCATGCCTGCGGTGTTCCTGGAGAACCGCACTCCCGTATGGCAGGACCGGCGTGAATTGCCGGAATCGCTGCGCGGGCTGCTGCGCGCGGACCGTGCATGCGAGCTCGACGTTATGCACGAGGAGGATGCTCCCATCTCCGCCGCCGACGTCGACGCCATCGTCGAAGAAAACAAGAATTCGCCGATGGTGGCCGAACTGCAGCTCGAGACGGCCTTGACACAGCTCGGCGAGGCAGGTGAGGCGAAACCTGGTCCCAACGGCGAGAAACCGCTGTATTGCAACCGTCCGGCCAGCCGCATGATGGTCTCGCTGCTCGACGGCAACGAGCGGACGCGATACTGGAAAGTGCCGGACGCGGTCGTCGACGTGCACCGGAACCTCGGCGAACTTGCTCTGGACAATGGCGATTTCGAACGGGCCGAACGGGAAAGCCGAACCTGCGTCGACCTCGGGCCGACCTGTATGCAGCACCGCGAAGGGCTTTCGCAGGTATACGGGAGGAACGGGGATTTCGGCAAAACCGCGGACACGCTCGTCGAGGCGTTGAAGCTCGCCGTGACGCCGGTCGATTGCGAAGTGCTGTACTACCGGCTCGGATACGCGCTGTGGAGGATCGGACGGATGCCCGAAGCGCTCGCCTGCTACGCGATGATGGTGGATGGAGGCACGCCGTTCCGCCACTCTGCGAAGGATGAGGCCTACGAGTTGAGCCAGCAGATGGGACTGACTTCACCGGACATGACGCCCGCTGAGGCGCATGCCGCGTTGCGTGCTGGCAATGTGCCCGTGGCGCCGTCGGATACCGTGCTGAATGTGCTGGCGCGGGCCGCCGTGGGGCTGGCCGACGCCGGTTTCCCGCTGCTCGCATATGACGCGGCCTGGGTGCTGGGCATGCGTGGCGGTGGCGACGTGGTTGCCTCGATGTCCGCCAGCCTGCGCTACGGCGTGGAGCGGAAGGATGCTGACTGACGCAAAACGGCGGAATGTGGGGAATCGCAAACGATTTCCATCCACAGGTTTTGCGATTGGCCGGGGCTGGTTGTATAGTTGAGAAGTTGTGTGTTCTGCCATGCACTTCGCTGTGTGACATCGAACGCGCAGACTTGCAAGTCAATAGTAATTATAGGGAGTCCATTATGGCAGCTCGTTGCGCAGTGTGCGGCAAGGGACCGCAGACCGGTTTCACCGTTTCGCACTCACATATTCGCAATAAGCGCACCTTCCGCCCGAACCTGCAGCCGGTTCGCACCACCATCGACGGCGAGAACGTTCGCGTTCGCGTCTGCGTGAAGTGCATCAAGGCTGGCAAGGTCCAGCGCGTTGAAGCGTGAATCGCGAAATAACAGCTTGAAACCCCGGTAAGCCGATTCGGCCGCCGGGGTTTTGCTTTATTCGCGGCAGTGTTGGCGTCTGCTGCTCTGTTGCCCGCGCGCCTCACAATGGTGGGGAATTCCGCCCGCCGCACAATCATCCCGTCGTGACACAATGGAGTGTTATGAGCACCACATTGGAAACCCCGATTTCTTCCGTCGAAAGCAACCGTCGCAGGTCCAACGCGCTGAAATCACTGGGTGTGGTGTCGGTCGGCGACGCGCTGACCTACTATCCGTTCCGCGTCACCGATCCCCTGCCGGCGAAGGCGTTGCGCGAAGCGAAAATCGGGGAAAAGATGGCGTTCGCCGCGCATGTGCGGGACGTGCGCGTGTTTCCGATGGCCAGGCGCGGATTCCGTCTGATTGCCGACGTGGACGACGGCGATTTCGCGCAAAACCGGCGTCAGAGCGCTTCCATGGCGTCGCTGGTGTTTTTCTCCTACCGGAAATCGTATGTCGATTGGATCCAGCGCAGGCTGCGGCCGGGCGCGCTGCTGGTGGTCGCGGGGGAACCGAGCATATACAACGATCGCTTGCAATTCACACATCCCGACCTGCTGACCGTGGATCCGGCCGCCGAACGTACGGAGGACGAGCGTGCGGAATGGGACGACGGCTTCGGTGAAAGCGGGGGAATCGACGGAAGCAATGGCACGGCGGATTTCGCGGGGAATTCCGCCGGAGCGAATACCTATGCGGGCAATCTGAAATACGATGCGGAATCGATTCCGGAGGCGTTGCGCCACGTGTGCCGCCCCCGGCCCGTATATCATGCGAATTCGCGGATTTCCAGCGAACACATCCACGAATCGATCGAAAAATGCATGGACGCGCTGTGCGGCGACGAATACGCGGCGGCTCGGGCGGCCAGTGCCATGCAGCAGGACGGCGCACCCGACGCGCAAAACGGGGAATCCGACCTTCCGCAAGCCGATCGCGAAGCCCGGACTGAAGCGCTGGCTGTCGCGGTTCCGGACATCATGCCGGAACGGTTCCGCGCGGAACATGGGCTGATGCATCGTGCCGAGGCGTTCATGGCGATTCACGATCCGCAGGACCGCCGGCGATTCGATGAGGCGTTGCGGACGCTGCGTTACGAGGAGGCGCTCGTCTGCCAGACGGCGTTGGTGCAGTCGCGCGACTCGTCGCGCAAGTCCAAGGCGACGGCCTGCGCCGACACTCGCTTGAAGGACGATTTCGTGGCGTCGCTGCCGTTCACGCTGACGGACGGGCAGCAGCGGGTCATCGACGACATTTCCTCGGACATGGCGCGCGATTACCCCATGCAGCGGCTGTTGCAGGGCGAGGTCGGCTCCGGCAAGACCGTGGTGGCGGTCGCCGCGATGATGCAGGCCGTCGGCTCCGGCAAACAGGCGGTGCTGGTGGCGCCGACGCAGGTGCTGGCCGAACAGCATTACGAAAGCATCTGTGGCATGGTGGATCGTATGCGCGACGCCGCACAATCCGGGGAATCCAACGAAAAAACAACTCACAATGGCACTGTGGACAAAGGTGGACAAGTCGACGCAGGCGATGGAACGGCATCGCAGGACGGTGGACAACCGGCAGATATTCCGGTGCTGCTGCTCACCGGCGGCATGAGGCTCGCTGTCCGCCGACGAGTGCTCGCTGCGGCCGCCTCCGGCAAGCCGTGCATCGTGGTGGCCACGCACGCCGCGTTCTCCAAAACCTTCCAGGCGCCGAACCTCGCGCTGGCGGTGATCGATGAACAGCACCGCTTTGGCGTGGAGCAGCGCGAATCGTTGAACGGCAAAGGTTCCACGGCCCCGCATCTGCTGGTTATGACGGCCACGCCGATTCCGCGCACCGCCGCCATGACCTGGTTCGGCGACCTTGATATCTCCTGGCTCACCGAGCTGCCGGGCGGTCGCAAGCCGATCCGCACATTCGTCGTGCCCGAAGCGAACGGCCCGCTCATGGCGGAAATGTTCGGTCTGATTCGCAAGCGTATCGACGCGGGGGAACGTGCCTACGTGGTTTGCCCGCGTATCGACGCGTCTTCTGAGGACGCCGATACTGCGGACGGCGCGGATGACGCGGAAGTGGGCTCCGCGTTCGACGACATGTACGATCTGGGCGAGGATGACGCGCAGCGCGAGCAAAAGCCGCCATTGCACGCCGTCGCGGAAATCGCGGAACGATTGCGATCGCTGCCGCAGTTCGCCGGCATCCGCATAGCCACGCTGACCGGACGTGACGACGACGCGACGAAGGCGCAGGTCATGGCCGATTTCGAAGCGGGCGTGACGCCGATTCTGGTGGCCACCACCGTCATCGAAGTGGGCGTGGACGTGGCGCAGGCCAGCTGCATGGTGATTTTCGACGCCGACAGGTACGGGTTATCGCAGCTGCACCAGCTGCGCGGACGTGTGGGGCGTGGCGGCACCGAATCGGGCGCGTTCCTGATTTCTCGCGCGCCGGAAGGCAGCGACGCTGCCAAACGCCTTGACGTGATTGCCGGCACGTTGGACGGCGCCGAAATCGCGCAGGCCGACCTTGAATTCCGCGGCGCGGGCGACGTGCTGGGCGACGCGCAATCCGGCGGCAAATCCGGGCTGAAACTGCTGCGCGTGGTCAAAGACGTGAAGATCATCGAGGAAGCCAGAGCGGAAGCCGCGAAACTGGTGGCCGAAGACCCCACGTTGCAAGGGTACGTGCAGCTTGCCGGCGCGGTGCTCGACTTCACGCGCGGCAACGAGACGTTCCTGACCAGCAACTAGGCTCGATAGCTATGCGCGTAATTTCAGGACGATTCAAAGGCATGGCGTTGACCACGCCGAAACCGGGCACCAGGCCAACCACCGACCGTACCAAGGAAGCGATTTTCTCGCACCTCGATTCGTGGGGCGTGCTGGATGACGCACGCGTGCTCGACCTGTTCGCCGGAACCGGCGCGTTGGGCATCGAAGCGCTGAGCCGTGGCGCGCGCGAACTGGTGGCGGTGGAATCGGCCGCACCGGCCGCCGCGCTGATCGCAAAGACGTTGACGGCGTTGAAGCACAACCGTTCCTGGGAGCCGGGCATGAGCGCCCGCGTGGTCAAGGCGCGTGCGGAAAAGTACGCGGCGGCCGCATCGGCGGTCGCGCCGTTCGACGTGATCTTCATCGACCCGCCGTACGCGTTCGAAACCGAGGCGTGCAACCAGCTGCTGGCCGATTTGGCGGGCCGTGAGTCCGACGAACTGACCGGCGAGGGCACGGTGATCGTGCTGGAACGCTCCACTCGTTCCGACGAGCCGACCGCGCCCGAAGGCTGGGATATCACCGACCGGCGTGATTACGGCGAAACCGCCGTGTATTACATTGAGCCGACCGAATCCGCCGAGCCGGCAGAGCCGGTTGAATCCGCGGACTGACGTCCGGGCTTTCCAACTAAAAACGTCGACGGTGGACCTGCATGCCCTCCGTCGACGTGAACAATCGTGCGTAATCAGCGCTGCCGTGGGTGCGCGCTGGAAACCTCCCAGCCCAACGCCATCAGCGTTTTGCGATCGGCCTTGTCAAGCTTGGAACAATCCAACGCCTCGATGAGATCCGGACGCAGCTCGTTGGTTTTGGCCAGCGCCTCGTCGCGGCGGAAACGGTCGACCTTCGCATGGTTGCCGGACAGCAGCACGTCCGGAACCTTGATGCCGCGCCAATCGGCCGGCTTCGTATACTGACGGTGCTCCAGCAGCGCGTTGTCGCCCGTGTAGGATTCCTCCACGATCGACGCGGCATTGCCCATGAATCCCGGCAGCAGACGGGTGATGGCCTCCAGCATGACGGACACGGCTACTTCGCCGCCGTTAAGCACGTAATCGCCGATCGAATATTCGCGTACGTCGACGCCCTGCGCGCGGTAATACCGCGGAATGCGGGCATCGTAGCCCTCGTATCGTCCGCAGCCGAACAGCAGATGGTCGGCGTGGCTCAGCTCCGTCGCGTCCTGCTGTGTGAACAGGGGAGCGGACGGGTTCGGGAAGATCAGCACCGGGCCGGGGACGGTGGTTTTCGGATCGTCGGCTTCGCCCGCCGTGCCATCCGCGGATTCCGCAGGAGCCTGGGTTTCGGAAGACAGAGCTGCGTCATCGTCCTCATTGGCATCGGATGCGATCGTGGTCGGTTCGAGATGCAACAGCTCGTCAAGGCACTCGCCCCACACCTCGGGTTTCATCACCATGCCCGCTCCGCCGCCGACGGGGGTGTCGTCGACGGAATGGTGCACATCGTGCGTCCAGTCGCGCAGATTGTGCGCGGTGACTTCGACGAGGCCTTTCTCCTGCGCCTTGCCGAGCAGACTCAGGTTCAGCACTTCGAAATATTCCGGGAACACGGACACGATATCGATCTTCATAATGTTCCACAATACCGGCATGCCTGCCAAGAGGGTTTTGTGGGCGCCCATATGCGAAAAGGCGCCGGCATGAAGCCAGCGCCTTTGGGAATCAGCGGGGTCAGAGCCCCGGAATGAGCCCGCCCGGCGGATCGAGGGTCAGATATCCGCCCTCGAGGTCGATGTCCGGCACAAGCTCGTCCACGAACGGCACGAGCGCGCTGTTCTCGACCACCACGCCATCGGCGTCCTTGACGGGATTGGCCAGACGGATCTTGAGCAGCCACTGGGCCACTTCGATCACATCCACCACCTTGCCGACCACGGTGCCGGGCTCAAGTCCCAGCGTATTGCCTTCGGCAAGGCGCGCCTCAAGACCAATCAGGTCCTTCGGGTACCACTCGTCCGCTTCAAGCATCTCCTCCGGATCGTCCGCTTCGCCATACAGCACCACGCCATTGGCGGCTTCGGACGCATCGCGGTCGTCGATGCCCTCGAATTTGATGATCCAACGGTTCTTGAAGGTACGGGAGCTTTCCACCACGTACTCTTCCTCGCCGTCCTTCGTATACAACACAGCACCGGGAGCGAACCGGTATTCCGGTTCGTCCGTAAAGATCTGCACGGTGACCTCGCCCTTGAGCCCCTGCGCACGCCCGATACGACAGACCCTCAGCAGCTCAAGCTGTTGAGGGTCGTCGGAATGCATATCACGCACCACGCTAGGATCTCACCTGCGCACGTCCATGATGTCGACGCGCACCTTGTGGTCGGACAGTGCCTGCACCACGGTGCGAATCGCATTTGCCGTGCGTCCGCTGCGTCCGATGACGCGGCCGATGTCCTCGGGATTCACGCGCACGCGAATAAGCTCGCCGCGCGGATTCTCATGGGACTTCACCGAGACATCATCGGGAAAATCGACGATGTTCTTGATCAGATGTTCCACAGCCTGGGCGAGCATGGTCACTCGGCTTCCGCAGCCGGCTCTTCGGCCGGAGCTTCCTCGGTGGCGGCGGCTTCGGCCTCAGCCTTGGCCTTGGCGTCAGCTTCGGACTTGGCGGCCTTCAGCTTCTGGGCCTGAGCCTCAACAGCTTCGACGCGAGCGGCGGCATCCGGGCCAGCCTCAACGGTCTTCAGGGTGCCTTCAGCACCGTCAAGACCCTTGAACTTCTGCCAGTCACCGGTGATCTTCAGCAGGTTCAGCACCTGCTCGGTCGGCTGAGCGCCAACGCCGAGCCAGTACTGAGCGCGCTCAGAGTTGATGTTGATGGTCGAAGGCTGGGTGTTCGGGTTGTAGGTACCGATCTCCTCGATGGCGCGGCCATCGCGCTTGGTACGGGAATCCATGATCACCACGCGGTAGAACGCGTAGAACTTCTTACCCATGCGCTTCAGACGAATCTTGGTTGCCAAAATGGCTCTCCTTGTAACTAGGGGTGTGTGTTTCGTGTTCTGTGTGGGGCACGGAATCCGAAACACACGTGTTCCTCGCGTCACGCGATTGGTAGAGGGCCTCGCGCGCGCGAATAACTGAGCAATTATAACCGTGGGGTATGGACGCGTCGCGGCTGCGGTCGCGCTTGGCATGGTTCCAAGGTTTTTGGAGTCGTTGGGCATTCGTGAGGTGTTTGGGCGGGTTTGGGCGCTCGATGTGTCGGCATCGGACGAAGCCACTATGCTAGGGCGATTGTTGGCGATGTTTCCGCGTGGCTGCTTACGGCCGCGCCAAGGGGGTTTGCATGGCTATTGCGCTGTGGATCGTGTTGCTGGTATGCGTTGTGTGGATTGCGTTGAGCGAAATGCCGGTCGGCTGGGACGGCCATCTGCCGTTGCCGTATCTGATCGCGTTGGCGCCGCTGCTGTGGATTCCCACGCTGGCGATCGCCGTCGCCGGTATCGCGACGCATGACACCGCGCTTGCCGTCGTCGCGTCCATCGCATGCATCGCTTCCCTGCTGCGCAAAATCGCGTATTGGAACAACAATCTCACGTCCATCAACACGGCGCAGATGGTGGCCGACAAACTCGCCGAAAAGCGTGGAACATCCCGTGAAACACACGTGTCGACCGCCGCGGAAGCCGCGAAACACGGCCGTTTCCGCGTGATGACGCTCAACTGCCGATTCGGCCGCACCAACGCGGCCGCGATCGTCAGCGCCGTCAAGGAACGCGACATCGCCGTGCTTGCATTGCAGGAATTGACGGACGATCTGGTCGCGGCTCTGGACGAGGCCGGCCTGTCCGACCTGCTGCCGTACCGCCAGCTGGGCGAGAACAAGGACACGGACAATGGCGGATTCAACGGTGTCTGGATTCGCGTGGAACCGAGCGACACCTCGCCGGTCACCGTGGAGATCCCCGCCGCCGACGTGCCGGGCGTATGCTTTCCGATCGATTCGATGCGCGGCATCACGTTCGTCTCCGCGCATCCGAAGTCGCCGATGCGCGGCTGCCGCGATTGGTCGGCCGGCATCATCGGCCTGGGCGAGCTGGCCACATCGCAGAAGAAGGGCGATATCACCGTGATATTGGGCGACCTCAACTCCGGCACCGACCATCCGAGCTTCCGCGGACTGCTGGCCGCCGGATTCAAGGACGCCGCGCTCGACGAGGCGAAGGGCCGCCGCGCCACATTCCCGTCGTGGATTCCGTGGCCGCGCCTCATCCTCGACCATGTGCTGTTCACCGCGGGACTGGACGCGTCCGATGTGCGCTCCTTCACGGTCAACGGCACCGACCATCTCGCGCTGGCCGCCACGCTGACGCTGAAATGACGCTGGTACAGCGTCGAAACGTCGTACCAATAGTCGTACGAACAAAAGAAGCCGCCGATGCCGGAAGTTGGTCCCGACATCGACGGCTTCTTCTCGTATGCGCCTGTACGTGTGACTCAGTGCATCAGTGCAGCAGACCCGACAGTCCGCCACCGAAGTTCGGCGGCAGCTCGCCGGAATCGCCCATCATATCCTGCAGACCGGCGGGAAGCGCCGGATTCTGCGGCTTCTTGGCGAACGCGGAACCGCTGGAAGAGCCACCGGAATTCTTGCCGGCGAGCTTGTCGCGCAATGCCTTCTCCTCGGCCTCGCGCTTCATCGGGTTGCCGGACTTGCCGCCCTTCTTCTTGTTCTTCTTGCCTTTGCCCTTGCCTTTGCCGCCGCCCATGGCCGGACCGCCGAAGCCGGGGATGCCGGCACCGGCCTTGTTGCTCATGCGCCGCATCATCTTCGCGGCCTGCTCGAAACGCTGCAGCAATCCATTGACCTGCGAGACGGTGACGCCGGAACCGTAGGCGATACGCGCGCGGCGGGAACCATCGATGATGCTCGGATCACGCCGTTCGGCTGGAGTCATCGAACGGATGATGGCCTCCGTGCGGTCGATTTCCTTCTCATCGAACTGCTCAAGTTCCTTGCGGTGGGCCGCCATGCCCGGAATCATGCCGAGCAGGTTCTTCATCGGGCCAAGCTTGCGCACCTGCTGGAGCTGGTCGAGGAAATCGTCAAGACCGAAGGAGCCGTCGGAAATCTTGACGGCAGCCTTGCGGGCCTCCTCCTCGTCGAACTGCTTCTGCGCCTGCTCGATAAGGGTGAGGATGTCGCCCATGTCGAGGATACGGGAGGCCATACGGTCCGGATGGAAGATCTCGAAATCCTTCAGGCCCTCGCCGGTGGAGGCGAACAGGATCGGCTTGCCGGTGACGGAGGCCACGGACAGCGCGGCGCCGCCGCGGGCGTCACCATCCAACTTGGACAGCACAACGCCGGTGAAATCAACACCCTCATCGAAGGCCTTGGCGGTCTGCACGGCATCCTGACCGATCATGGCGTCGATGACGAACAGAATCTCGTTCGGCTGCACGGCGTCGCGGATATCGCGGGCCTGCTTCATCAGCTCCTCGTCGACGCCGAGACGACCGGCGGTATCGATGATCACCGTGTCATACAGCTTCTGCTTGGCAAGCTCGACCGCGTCACGGGCGACCTTCACCGGATCGCCGGTGGTCTGGCCGGGGGAGACGACCGCTTCGCCGCCGTCGGACTGCACGCCCTTCTCCGGTGCATACACCGGAACGCCGGCACGCTCGCCGACCACTTGCAGCTGCGTCACCGCGTTCGGACGCTGCAAATCGGCCGCGACCAACAGTGGGGTGTGGCCGGAATCCTTCAGCCAGTAGCCCAACTTGCCGGCCAACGTGGTCTTGCCGGCGCCCTGAAGACCCGCGAGCATGATGATCGTCGGCGGATTCTTCGCGAAGTTCAACGGGCGGTCCACGCCCGCGCCGAGCACCGCGGTGAGCTCCTCGTTGACGATCTTCACCACTTGCTGGGCCGGATTGAGCGCTTCGGAAACCTCGGTGCCGAGCGCGCGCTCGCGAATGCGGCCGGTGAAGGAACGCACCACGTCGAGCGCCACATCGGCGTCGAGCAGCGCGCGGCGGATTTCGCGGATGGTGCCGTCGATATCAGCCTCGGAAAGCTTGCCCTTGCTCTTCAGATGCTTGAAGGCATTCGAGAGCCTATCTGTCAAAGAACTAAATGCTGCCATAATGTTCCCAAGTCTAGCCGTCGCGCGGGAAATATCGGGGCGTGGCACGCCCCATCCGTTGGCACTGTGCGGTCGATTCGGACGAAAACGACGGAATGGGTGCTGATTTGGACGAAATCCAGTTGGATTTCGTCCAAATCAGCACCCATTCCGTGCAAATGCGAGGGGCTGCTTACTTCAGCGACCAGGTGGAGCCCTGGGGGCCGTCCTCGATGGCGATGCCGGCCGCGTTCAGCGCGTCGCGGATCGCGTCGGCCTTGGCGAAGTCCTTGGCTTTGCGGGCCTCGGCGCGAGCCGTAAGCTGCTCGGAGATCAGCGCGTCGAGCGCATCGTGCTCGGCCGATTCCCCCTCGCCTGCAGCGCCGCCTGCCGCACCGCCATTCACCCATGGTTCCGCCAGCGGGTCCAGGCCCAGCGTATCGAGCATTGCACGCACGCTGAGCAGCACCTCGCGCACCTCGGCCTTGGCCGCGTCGGAATCGGCGCGATCAGCCAGCTTCGACAGCAGCGTGTTGCCGGAACGGATGGCGGTGAAGATCGCGGCGGTAGCGCCGGACACGTTGATGTCGTCGTTCATCGCGGAAACGAAGTCGGTCGGCAGTGCGTCGGCGGAAATGGAAACGACTTCGGCACGGCTGGGCTGTTCGCCGATGGCGATACCCGCACGTTCGATGAAGTTCGAGACGCGCTCGTAGGCGGACTGCGCCTCGGCAAGCGTCTGGTCGGACCATTCCAGCATCGAGCGGTACTGCACACCACCCAGCGCGTAGCGCACCACCCAAGCGGAATTGTTCGCCAGCACAGCCGGCACGGACAGGCCGTTGCCCAGCGACTTCGACATCTTCTCGCCCTTGGCGGTCACCCATGCCGAATGCATCCAACGCGCAGCGGAATCGTAGCCGGCGGCACGGGTCTGGGCCATTTCGTTCTCGTGGTGGGGGAATCGCAGATCGAGCCCGCCGCCGTGGATGTCGAAACCGTCCTTCAGATAACGGTGGCTCATCGCGGAGCATTCGATATGCCAGCCCGGACGGCCGGTGCCGAACGGGGTATTCCAACGCGCGTCGAGCGGATCGGAATCCTTCGGTGCCTTCCACAGCGCGAAATCGCGCGGATCATGCTTGTCGGGGGAAGCGTCGGCCGGATCGACGGGATTGTATTTGTCGTCGCCCGTGTTGTCGACGGACGGGCCCATCGCGTCGGTCACCTTGGAGGCCTCGTCCTCGACGGCGGTCTGCTTCTGGTGCGTCAGCTCGCCGTAATGCGGCCAGGAAGCCACATCGAAGTACACGTTGCCGGTCGGCTCGCCGTTCTCGTCGCGCACCACGTAGGCGTGGCCATTATCGATGATGCGCTGGATCATGTCGATCATGTCGCTCATATGGCCGGTGGCACGCGGCTCGACGGTGGGCGGCAGTACGCCCAAGTCGGCGTAGGCCTGGCTGAACTCGCGTTCGTAGTAGTATGCGCGAGCCCACCACTGCTGGCCTGCGGCGGCGGCCTTGTCCAGAATCTTGTCATCGATATCGGTCACATTGCGCACGAAGGTGACCTGATAGCCGAGCTTGAGGAACCAGCGGCGCACGATGTCGAACGCCACGGCGGCGCGGATATGGCCGATGTGCGGCGAGGACTGCACCGTCGCGCCGCAGACGTACATGCCCACTTCGCCTGGTTTGATCGGGGTGAACGTGCTTACGGCGTGCGAGGCCGTATCGTACAGCTTCAGTCCTGCGGCGGCCTTGGCCACTTGCGCCGAGACAAGCGTGCTCGGCATGACGGAAGCGTTGAAATCCTGCGGTTCCTGAGTGTTTGCCATGGTCTCTAGAGTAGGCATGAAACCAGACAAGGCGGGCGTGCGCCCCGCGGCCGCGCGGCAAACGTATGCAGTTTACGTAGGTCGTGCCACAATAGGGATTATGACTAAGCCGAAAGTGTTGATTTTGCAACATGTTCCGTGGGAGAAGCCGGGGCGCATCCTCGACAGTCTGGATGACATGGAGCTGCCATACCAGGTGGTGAATGTAGCCAAGACGAAGAAACCGGAACTGCCGAATTTCAACGAGGTCGCCGGCGTGGTGATCATGGGCGGACCGATGGGCGCGCTGGATTTCGACGAATACCCGGGACTGAAGGCCGAAGCTAAGCTGGCGCGCGCCGCCATCGCAGTAAACAAGCCGGTGCTGGGAGTGTGTCTGGGCCATCAGATCATCGCCACGGCACTTGGAGCGAAGCTCAAATCCGGCAAGGAGCCGGAGATCGGATTCGCTCCCATCAAACGCATCGACAAGCACGACTACTTCTCCATGTGGGACAAAACCATCAACGTGCTGCACTGGCATAACGACGTGGTCTCGCTGCCCGAAGGCGCGCAGCCGCTCGCACGATCCGCCGCCACCAAAAACCAGGCGTTCCGCTTCGGTTCAGCGCTTGGACTGCAGTTCCATCTCGAAGTCACACCCACCCTGCTGGAGGAATGGCTGGACGAGCCCAGCATGGTCAAGGATCTGAAGGCCGCCGGCGGGTCAAAATCCAAACTGCGCGAGGATTTCGCCGAATGCAACCCGCGCCTGCAGCCCCTCGCCGACCAGGTGTTCTCAGGCTTCGCCGCCCGTTGCAACACCCACGCCGCCACACTGCGGTAACCGTTGATGTTCCCGGGATTTTCAAAAGAACGCCATATAATCGGCGGCATCAGGCTGTAACTGCCTTGCCGCCGTTCGTGTACAAGGGGGAACACCGTGGCCATCAGTACCCGTATATCGCAAGCTCTTCAAAACCTGCCCAAAACCGAACTTCACCTGCATATCGAAGGCACGCTGGAACCGGAACTCGCCCTGCGAATGACGGAACGCAACGGCGTCACCCTGCCGTTCAACGGACTTGACGATCTGCGCTCCCGCTACTATTTCGCCGACCTGCAATCCTTCCTCGACCTGTACTACCAGCTCATGAGCGTGCTGCGCACCCGCGAGGACTTCTCCGATCTGATGTTCGCCTACCTCACGCACGCGCACAAGGACGGGGTGCGCCGCGCGGAGATCTTCTTCGATCCGCAGGTGCATATGAACAACGGACTCGACTACAACCTTGTGCTTGACGGTCTGCAGGACGGCATCGCGCGAGGCCGCGACGCATATGGCATCGACGCCGCGCTGATTCTCAGCGTTGTACGCGACCTGCCGGTCGAATCGGCACAGACCCTGCTCGACGCCGCGGCACCCCGCGCCAACGAACTGTTGGCGATCGGTTTGGACTCCGCGGAAGTCGGCTATCCGCCCGAACTGTTTGAACAGGTATATGAGCGCGCGGCGGGCATGGGCCTGCATCTCGTCACTCATGCCGGTGAGGAGGGTCCGTCGGAATACATCCGGCAGGCGCTGGACGTGCTGCACGTCGAACGCATCGACCACGGCGTGCGCATCGTTGACGACCCAGCGCTGGTGGAACGCGTGGCGGCGGAAGGTATCGGGCTCACCGTGTGCCCGCTGTCGAACCTGCGGCTGCAAGTGGTCGACGACGTGGCCAACGTGCCGATCCGACAACTGCTCGACGCCGGCGTGCGCGTCACCGTCAACTCCGACGATCCCGCGTATTTCGGTGGATACATCGCACGCAACTACACGGCGCTCGCCGAAGCCGGACTGCCGATGGAGGCGTTCGCCACCATCGCGGGCAATTCGATCGAGGCATGTTTCGCACCTGAGGAAGACAAGGCGGCGATGCGCGCCGAGCTGGATCGGTGGAAGGCGGAATACGCCGATCTGCTGGTGTAGTTTCCGCCGGTTTATGCCGGACTGCCGGCGTAATGCGAATGCTGGAACAGATGGAACAGGCGAAATACGCGGCACGAGCGCACGGTATGCGCGGCGCTTGCTCGGGCAATGTGCGAGGAAGGAGAACATATGCATGTGAACGCACAGGCCGGGCAGCGCCCGGGCAATCGAATGCTGTATATCGGCGATATCGCCTTCACCCCCTCGCCGCAACGCCTGGTGGGTATTAGGCATGGCGTCGTCGCGATGGAAAACGGCATTGTTTCGGGACGCTATGAATCCATGGACGACGTGCCATCCGATTGGCTGGATGCGCCCAAAACCGACTTCGGCGACGCGCTGGTGATTCCGGGATTCAACGACCTGCACATCCATGCCCCGCAATACCCGACCGCCGGGCTCGGTCTCGACAAGGAACTGCTTCCCTGGCTGGAGACCTACACGTTCCCCGCCGAAGCGCGATTCGCCAGCCCCGACTACGCACGAATCTGGTACCAGCGCTTCATCCAGCGCATGTGGGAGGGGGGAACCTTGCGTTTCAGCGCGTTCGCGACCCTGCACCGCGAAGCCACGCTGACGCTCGCCCGACTTGCGCAGGAATCGGGGCTCCGGCCTGTTATCGGCAAGGTCAACATGGACCGCAACGGATCCGAGGAACTGAGCGAAAGCACCGAGGAATCCCTGGATAATACCGTTGCCGTCATCGAAACGATGCGCAGCGAGACGCCCGACATCGGCTACATCGTCACGCCGCGTTTCGTGCCCTCCACCACGCCCGAGCTCATGCGCGGGCTCGCCGCCATCGCGCAACGCTACGATCTGCCGGTGCAATCGCATCTGTCGGAAAACCGCGGCGAGGTCGCATGGGTGCGCGAACTGCATCCCGAATGCGCGTCGTACACGGACGTGTATGAACATTACGGGCTGCTGCGGGACGGCAAAACGATCATGGCGCATTGCATCTACCTGGACGACGAGGAAATCGACACGTTGCGCCGCCATGGCGTGACCGTGGCGCACTGCCCGCAGTCCAACGCCAATCTGACCAGCGGCATCATGCCGGCGCGGCGCTATCTGGAGAAGGGGCTGCACGTCACCATCGCCAGTGACGTGGACGCCGGGCATGTGCCCGACATGAACCGCCATATCGCCGCCGCGGTTGCGGTGTCGAAGCTTTGGCAGACCCAATACGCCGACGAGACTGCGCTGCGCCTGCCGGAAGCGTTCCATATGGCAACCAAGGAGCCGGGCAGGTTCCTGGCCGCGGCCACGGGGCAGGAGCCTGCAGGATCGTTCGAACCCGGCTACGCGTTCGACGCGCTGGTGGTGGAACCGATGACCTCGCCATGGGGGCTGAGCATTGCGGAACGGGTGGAGCAGTTCATCTACACGGGCGCGCCGGCAAACATCAGCCACCGGTACGTGGCCGGGCGTGAGATTCCCCGCCCCTTCGCCGAATAGGCGCGAGATTTCGTGGCCGGGCGTGGGCCGCGGCACTCATGGGGTGCGGGTGGCCGGCGTCCGGGTGTGGCCGGGCTCGGGTTTTCGGCGTCTGAGTGGTTCCGTAGGTGGTTTCTTGGTTCCGTAGGTGGTTGCGACAAGTAATCGGGTTATGGAAAGGCCTGATTTCAGGCTTTTCCTAGCGTGGTATCTAAGCGCAACCATCTACGGAAGCGGAAAACCGCCTACGGAATTCACTCTGGCATCGCGTATATCTTATTTTGGGGGCAAACGCTCGGGCGCGTGGCGAGCAGGACGCCATGCACCGTATCCGGTTCCGGAGTCAGGGGTGTGGCCGGGCGCGTGGTAACCGGGCGGACTCAAAGAGCCGGCACCGGCGGCGGTGTTCCGCCGACGCGCTACATTGGTGCTTTATGCCGACTTATGATTTGGGACTTGAACACGTATCGCTCGCTTTCGCCACCAAGAACATCTTCACCGATGTGACGCAGGGCGTCTTCGAGGGCGACCGCATCGGCATCGTCGGCAAGAACGGCGATGGCAAATCCACGCTGTTGCACCTATTCAAAGGTACACAGGAACCGGATTCCGGGCGCGTAACCATGCGCAACGGACTGACGTTCGGCATGCTTGACCAGCGTGACCCGCTTGATGACAATGCCACCGTGCGCGAGGCCGCGCTCGAAGGGCGCGAGGACTACGAGTGGGCGGCCGAGACCAGATCGCGCGAAATCGTGGAGGCGCTGCTCGGCGGCATCAGTCTGGATGCGAAGATCGGTTCCCTGTCCGGCGGACAGCGCCGCCGCGCCGACTTGGCACGCCTGCTGCTCAAGGATTGGGACATTCTCGCGCTCGACGAGCCCACCAACCACTTGGACGTGGTGACGATCCACTGGCTCGCCGAACATTTGAAGAGCCGTTGGCCGTCCGGTCAGGGCGCGCTGCTGCTCGTCACCCACGACCGCTGGTTCCTCGATGAGGTCTGCGAGTCGATGTGGGAGGTTCACGACGGTGTGATCGATCCGTTCGAGGGTGGTTACTCCGCCTACATGTTGCAGCGCGTGGAACGCGACCGTCAGGCCGATGTGCGCGAAACCAAGCGCCGCAACCTGGCTCGCAAGGAGCTCGCATGGCTCACCCGCGGCGCCCGCGCGCGTTCCACCAAGCAGAAGTTCCACGTCAAGGCGGCGCGTGAGCTCATCGCCGACGTGCCACCGGTGCGCAACACCTTGGAACTGAAACAAATGGCCACCTCACGCTTGGGCAAGCAGGTGGTCGATCTGATCGATGTGACGCAGATCTTCGAACACGCGCAGGGCGAGGCCGATATCGACCCCGATGTGGCGGAGATGGAGGCATCGGCTTCCCGCGTGGACGTGGTGCCGGCCATGTATGCCGAGCCGCAGGCGCACGGTTCCATCGAGGTGGCCGTCGACGATCTGACCGATCCGCGACTGGTGGACGCCGGCGTGCCCGAGGCGCGCCAAGCTGCCGAGCAAGCCGCGCGGCAGGCCGAGGAACAGACGCAGGAGTCGGGCGCCGACGCCGACGATGCCGCTCCCGAAGTCACGTCCGCGGCGCAGAAGGTCACCGTCACCGGCCGCAAGATCCTCGACGATGTGACCTGGCTGATCGGCCCGGGCGACCGTTTCGGCATCGTCGGCGCGAACGGTGCCGGCAAATCGACCCTGCTGAAGATCCTCGACGGCACGATCACCCCGACCGCGGGCCATGTGAACATCGGCAAGACCGTGAAGTTCGCGGTGCTTTCGCAGCGTCTCGACGAGCTGGAGAAGCTGGGCAAGTACAAGATCAAGGAAGTGCTGAGCCGCTACAAGCCGAGTTATATCGTGGACGGCAAGGAGACCACGCCGGGGCAGATGATGGAGCGTCTCGGCTTCGAATCCGCGCAGCTCATGACGCCGATCAAGGACCTCTCGGGCGGGCAGAAGCGCCGCATGCAGCTGCTGCTCATCCTGCTTGACGAACCGAACGTGCTCATCATGGACGAGCCGGGCAACGACCTTGATACCGACATGCTTGCCGTGATGGAGGACCTGCTCGATACCTGGCCGGGCACGCTGATCGTCGTCTCCCACGACCGCTACCTGCTCGAACGCGTCACCGACCAGCAGTTCGCGCTGATTGGCGGCAAGATCCGCCATCTGCCCGGCGGCGTGCAGGATTACCTCGACATGACCGAGGCCATCAAGAACGGCAAGGACCCGTTCGCGGATGAGAAGACCGGAAAGGCTGGCAAGGCTAGCAAGGGCGGTAATGCCGCCGCGTCCGCGAGCGTTGTCGGTGATTCCTCATCCGTGTCTGCCGATGGCGACTCGACTACTTTCGCGCCGAAGCTTACCGGCAAGGCGTTCCACGAGGCATCCAAGCGCGTCGCTGCGATTGAACGCAAGCTAGCCAAGCTGGAGGAACAGAAGGCCGATCTGGAAGCGCAGATGGCCGCGCACGCCCCAAGCGATTACGAGGGTCTGGGCAAGCTCAATGAGCAGCTGCAGGCCCTCACGGACGAGTCCGAATCCCTTGAAATGGAGTGGATGGAGCTCTCCGAACAACTTGAGTAGTGTTCTTTCGGCTAAACCGACGGTGAGAGGCTCATAGGCATCGGTTTGAGTGGTATGGAATGTACAAAACCGACGCTGACGATTCGCTCAGCGTCGGTTTAGCGGAATAATTCGTCGTGGCTGCCGGTGCGTTCGAAGAATGCGACTGAATCGTTCGATGACCAGATCACTAGCCAGTCCCCGGCATTGGCGACATGGCATTCGTATCGCCCGCGCCAATTGCCGGACAGGGTGTGCATGTTGTGGCGGCGGCGCAGCTCCTCCAGCGTTTCCGGGGTGTTCTCCACTACCAGATCGATGACTTTTTCAAGCTCGGTCAGGTTCCAGTTACGCCGTTTGGCGTTCTTTTTCAGATCGCGGCTGAAGGCCTTCGCGAAGTCGGCGGTCAACCGGCCCATCAGCGCATCGCCGCTTCGAGCAGGTCGTGTCCGTTGGTAAAACGCCCCGTCTTGCCCGATGCCATGAAGCTGTCCGCTTCGGCAGCGGCGTTCAGGCTTTCGCCATTAGGCTCCTCGGGGGCGAACGTCAATGGGATGCGCCCGGTATTCACCATTTGCTTGAATACGGCGCGCACCACTGACGAGAGATCCAAGCCATAATATTCGGCCACGTCGGCGGCCGAACGCTTGAGTTCGTCATCCATCCGTATGGTCAACGTTGATGCACTCATCAGAAACCTCATCCACTTGTATGTACAAAAGTTAGATATTGTACATACATTTTAGCAGAAGAATGATTCCATCCAAGGCTGACAGTTGGTTAGCGGCATTGCGAGCCAGTTTCCTAGCGAAGGCAATCGTCGAACAGCGTTTGTGCTATTTCCAATACGCTGGCAATACTGAATCCGGAAGGTTCATGTGAGACTTTCACGGCGTTGGTTGCCTGGTCGATGGCGTATCCTCCACGAGGTACGTGCCGGAATGTGCCGAACGTACAAGGTGCCACGCAGCAGGAGACCGCGAATATAACAACGCAGCAGACAGTCCCGATGCCATATGCAAGCAGAGGCATGCCATCTTCCAGCATGAGTGCCGATGCGCCATTGACGGCCAGCATGGGACGGATCACGAACCATAATAAGGCAGGTTGTGCAATCGCAAATGAGAAACCGGAAAGCAGTTCCTTGAAGATGGACGGCGTTCCACGGCGGAATACCATCGGGCGTGCGGGCGAGTAGCTTTGTTCCCCTCGTAGTCCGGAACCAAGGAACGCATACCAGCAGGCGACAGTTGGAACGAGCAAAAGAACAAACGCGATTTTGATGTGTTGATTAATGCCATAAGCCGTTGGCAGACCGGCATTGACGACGATGTTTTTGATGATCAGACAAGGTAATGCGCATTGCGCCACGCAGATGAGGAATTCGCCGACTGCAAGCAGAAGCTGAATATGCATGCCTCGTGTGCGCGTAGTGAGGATGTATGCATATTGCGGCGCGCTGGATGCGGTGGAATCGGGCGTAAGGCATGCGGGGCAGATATGGCTGCATGCCTGATGGTATTTGAGGCATTGCGTGCACCGTACATATTCCCCTGAATCCCGTGGAAGCAGCCAAGACAGCGCAATAAGCACGATGCCGACGCATAGCGCCGCAATCGCATGGATGGAATCAATCGTCATCTGCATCTTCCCCATTCGAACAAACCGACGCTGAGCCGCCCCTCACCGTCGGTTTCGTGGAACAGAGTATGCCAAACCGACGCTGGCGATTCGCTCAGCGTCGGTTTCGTGGAATACGGGGGTGGGTCGTTCAGCGACCGGTGATTTCGGAGCCGAGCACCTTCTCGCTCAGAGCCTTCGGGCCGCGGGTCACGGCGACCGCGCCGGAGCGGACCAGCTCGATGATGCCGTAATGCTCCAGCAGACCGAGCAGCGCGTCAATCTTGCCCTCGGCGCCGGTGGCCTCGATGGTCAGCGATTCTGGATTCACGTCCACCACGCGCACGCGGAACAGACGCACGATCTCGAGCACGTCGGAACGGACGGACTCGTCGGCGGACACCTTGATGAGCACCAGCTCGCGCTCCACAGTGGTCTCCGGATCGAGGTCCACGATCTTCAGCACGTGCAGCAGCTTGTTGAGCTGCTTGATAATCTGCTCGAGCGGCACCTCCTCCACTTCGGCGGTGACGGTGACGCGGGAGATGTCCGGACGCTCGGTGGGGGAGACGGACAGCGAATCGATGTTGAACGCACGACGGGCGAACAGGCCGGAGATGCGCGCCAGCACGCCCGGACGGTTCTCGACGAGCACGGATAGCGTATGACGCTTGGAACCCGGCTGGGATGCAGGATAATTTGCCATGATCGAAATTTCCTTCCTTACGCTACTCGTTCAGTCGTTCTCGCCGGCGCGCTGCAAAGGCTTCACGCCCGGCTTGTACGTGACGTTGTCGTTGGAATCGCCGGCTGCGACCATCGGCCACACCATGGCGTCCTTCCACACGCGGAAATCGATCAGCACCGGACGGTCGTTGATTTCGTTGGCCTTCTTGATGCATTCGATGGCCTCGTCCTTGGTGAACGCGCGCATGCCGACGCAGCCGTACGCTTCGGCGAGCTTCACGAAGTCCGGCACGTCCACGATGTCCGGCGTGTTCTCGCCGTCCAGCAGGTTCGTCGCGGAATAGTGGTGATCGTAGAACAGGGTCTGCCACTGACGGACCATGCCGTACACGGAGTTGTTGAGCAGTGCGATCTTCACCGGAGTGTGGTCGAGGAACGCGGCCGCCAGCTCTTCGGAGGTCATCTGGAAGGAGCCGTCGCCGTCGATGAGCCACACCGGCTTCTTGTTGTCGAATTCGCGGGCGGAGCCGACGCGGGCGCCGATGGCCGCCGGCAGGCCGAAGCCCATCGTGCCCAGGCCGCCGGAGGACAGCCAGGAGTGGGGCTTGTTGAATTCGATGATCTGGGTGGCCCACATCTGATGCTGGCCCACGCCGGAAACCCAGATGGTGTCCGGATCGGCCATGTCGGACAGCTGCTTGACGACCCACTGCGGGGCGAGGCTGCCGTCGGTCGGTTCGTCCCATGTAATCGGATAATCCTCGACCCACTTGTTGATGACGTCCCACCAGTGGCTGGTGTCGGGCTTGCCGTGCACGGCCTGCTCGCGCTTGATCTCCGGGATGAGGTCCTTGAGCACAGTGGCCACATCGCCGACGATCGGCACGTCCGGCTGACGGTTCTTGCCGATTTCCGCCGGATCGATGTCGATATGGATCACACGCGCACCCGGCGCGAACGCGTCGAGCTTGCCAGTGACGCGGTCGTCGAAACGTGCGCCGATCGCGACCAGCAGGTCGCAGCGCTGCACGGCGCCGGTCGCCGCGATCGTGCCATGCATGCCGAGCATGCCGAGCACCTTCGGATCGGAATCCGGCACGATGCCGCGCGCCGGCAGGGTGGTGACGATCGGAGCGCCGGTTACTTCCGCCAGCTCCTTGATGAGCTCGCCCGCGTCGGAACGCACTGCGCCGCCGCCGACATACAGCACCGGACGGTACGACTGCTCGAACAGCTTCGCCGCGTCGGACAGCACGCGACCGTGCGCCTTGGTGGTCGGGTTGTAGCCCGGCAGGATCATGCGCTGCGGCCAGGAATAGTACATCTCGCCGGTCTGCGCGGTCTTGGTGACGTCCACCACCACCGGTCCCGGACGGCCGGAGCGTGCGATGTAGTGCGCCTCGGTCAGCACGCGCGGAATGTCCTGCGCGCGGGTGACGAGGTACGAATGCTTGACCACCGGATAGGTGGCGCCGACGATATCGGCTTCCTGGAAGGCGTCCGTGCCGATGGCGTTCACGCCGACCTGACCGGTGATGACGACCATCGGAATGGAATCCATGTTCGCGTCGGCGATCGGGGTGATCATGTTCGTCGCGCCCGGACCGGAAGTGACGATGCACACGCCCACCTGTCCGGTGGTCAGCGCGTAGCCTTCTGCCGCATGTCCGGCGGCCTGCTCGTGACGCATCAGCACGAAGCGGAACTTCGTATCGTCCTTGATGGAATCGTAGACGGGCAGAATCGCACCGCCCGGAACGCCGAAGACGTCCTTGACGCCCAGATCCTCCAGCGAACGAACCAGCGCTTCGGCGCCGGTCATCTTTTCGCCGTCGACAATGGTCTGCTTTTCAGTGGTAGCGGATGCCTTTGGCATGCCGCTGAATGCCTGCAGAGGCGTAGGTAACACCATGTTCCCTCTCATGCTCGTTCGTGGAAAATTTCCTCGTAAGGGGCCGCGGTCGCGTCGTTCATGCGCCGTTTTACCCCTTAAACGGAATGCTATGCAACCGCTTGTGGCGGATTGCAGCCGCATTCCTCTCTGATAATGAGTCTATGCTAACGGCTGACAGCTTGGTTCGCCGGAAAGGCCCATATTCTGGCGCGTTACGCGCCATTGTGATATGGACCATATTTTTGCGATTGCGACGCTGCCTTGTAATGCTGTTTCGTGACGCCGGCCGTGCCGCCGCTTGCGTTACCGTTTACGCGGTTACTTGCCCTGCGCTGCATCCTGCGTGCCACCGTTGGACTTGCGGTGTGACCTGTGGTTCGACTTATGCGTCTTCCCGTTCTGCTTGCCGCCCATTTCGCCCTTGCGACTGTCAAGCGCCTTCCAGCCCATTTCCGCGGCCGCCAGCTGCGCCTTGCGTTTGCTGCTGCCGGTGCCGGTGCCGATGACCTCGTCGCCGAGCATGGCGCGCGCCGTGAATTCCAGCGCGTATTCCGGTCCCGCCACCGAAGTGCGGTAGTGCGGTTCCGGCAGTCCCATGTCGTGCGCCTTGACGGTCAGCGATGTCTTCCAATCGAGCGCCGGACCTTCGGTGGCGACCTCCGCCAGCGTATCGTCGACGAGATGATGCACCACGCGGCGCGCCTCGTCGATGCCGTGCTGGATGAACGTGGCGCCGATCAGCGATTCGACGATGTCGCACAGAATCGAGCTTTTGTCGGCTCCGCCCTGCTCCGCCTCGCCGTGCCCAAGCAAGATGTACGGTCCGACATGCAGCTTTTCGCGGGCGATTTTGCTCAGCGATTCCTCGGAAACGGCTTTCGCGCGCATTTTGGCCAGCTGGCCTTCGTTCATGTCGGGATGCACCTTGTACAGCGTTTCCGTGGAGACCAGTTCGAGCACCGCGTCGCCGAGGAATTCGAGACGTTCGTAGTTCTTGGCGCCCTCATGCTCGTGCGAGAAGGAGCGGTGGGTGAGCGCCTCGACGAGCAGCTCCGGTTCGAGCGTGGTGCCGAGCGCCTCGAGCAGCACATTGGCGGTCATCTCGCCTTCAAGGGTGATGGAGGTGCCGATGCGGCCTTTGTTCGCATCGGCCTGGCTGGTCTGTCCGGCTGAGCTGTTCTGCCCGGTCGGTTGGGCCTGACTGCTGTCCTGATTGTTGTTCTTGGCCATGGAGAATCCTTACCACTTATGCGTTATGCCACGCGTTATGCCATGCATCATGCGGCGGGCTGTCCTGCCGCATCGTCCTCGACCGTGGCCGTTGCGCACATGGCAAGACGCCAGCGGAATCTGGCGGTATTGCTACGCAAGCAACGCGCGTCGGTCGCGTATGCGATCGTACGTTCCAATCGCATATCACTTGCAATAATAAAAGAAACCCTGCCACCCGTCGATGGCAGGGTTTCCATGCTTCTATACCGTTATCCGGCAACCACTCACTTGGTGTGGATGGAGCGGATGGCCTCACGGTACACGCGGCCGCGGAAGGAACCGCAGCTCGGGCATGCCATGTGCGGCAGCGTCGGAGCGCCGCAGTTCGGGCAGGTAACGGTCTGGGCGGCCTTGGCCTTCCAGTTTGCGCGGCGGGAATGGGTATTCGCGCGCGAAGTCTTGTACTTAGGCAGTGCCATTGTGTTTCCTCTATTTCGTTCGAACGATTGAGCTTAAGCGTTCAGTATCTTAACGTGGGCTCCGTACAAACCTCCGCTCGGACGATGGGAGGTCGCGTCCGGCCCGCCGTCTTCCGCCGATTTCCGTCTATTCCTTGTCTTCCAGCTTGGCTTTCAGCCCCTCCAGCGCGGCGAAACGGATGTCGGTCACGTCGTGATGGTGGTCGGGATGCTCGTTGAGATCCTCGCCGCACTGCGAGCACAGACCCTTGCAATCTGGCTTGCACAGCGGCTGCAGCGGCAGCTCCTCGACCAGCGTGTCGCGCAGCATCGCCTCGAGATCGGCCCAGGCGCCGCCGTCGAGCAGCGGATAGGTGTCCTCCGCCTCGTCTTCGCCGGCGATGATGTCCACTTCCTCATCCTTGCCGTTCTTCCCGGCCTTGCCGCCCTTGTTCGCCGCGGACTTGTCCTCGTATGGGAAGAAGGAGGTGACGTTTACCGTCCAATCGCGCTGAATCGGCTTCAGGCAGCGCGTGCATTCGGCGTGCACGGGAGCGCTGATGCGCGCGTTGAGGATCAGGCCGTCGACGATCGAATCGAACGAGCCGACCACGGATACGTCCGCGCCCTCGTCCACGCCGATGATCTCGTCGCCGATACCGCTCGGAGCGGGGAATACGGAGTCGATCTCCTTGCTTTGCCCGGGTCGCGAGGCCACTTGCGCCACGGAAACGGCCCATGGGGAATCTTCAGTACGTGCCATAGTTCGGTCTTTCGTTCCTTCCTGGTTGCACGGTTGGGTGCGTTTCGTTCAGTCCTTCGGATAATCGTCCGCGTCGAGATGCTCCAGATGCGTGCCGGCCTCGCGCTGGCGATCGTACAGCACGTTCAGTCCGGCCTGCACGCCGTTGCCGATCTTGTCGACCTGCTGCTGCAGCGATTCCATCATGGTGATGCAGTACTTGTCGGCGTTCTGTGTGAGCTTATCGGCCTTCGACTGCGCCTGGTCGAGGATGGCGCGCGCCTTCTGCCGGGCGATTTCCGTCACGTTCTCCTGTCCGGCGAGGAACTGCGCCTGCTCGTTGGCCTCGCGCACGGTGTCGGCCGCGCGCGATTGCGCGGATGCCACGATCGCGTTCGCCTGTGTCTGCGCGCTTTCCAAACGGCGTTCCGATTCGCGCATCAGCGCGGAGGCGCGTTCCAGCTGCACCGGCAGCATCTTCTTGAGCTGGTCGAGCTTGCCGATGAACGATTCGCGGTCCACGCGCACCGAGCTGGGCGAAAAAAGGATCGGCTTGGCTTCATCCAGCTCGTTCTCCATGCTGTCGATGATGTCGTAGACGGTGGTGAATTCGTCGCGGCTGCGGTCGTCGGTGTCGCTGAGCGGCGCGTCCGGGTCGAACGTGGTGCGCAGGTCGGGCAGATCCGACATGGAGATCGATGGTTTCGTCGGCTTGTCGGAAGCGTTGGAATCATTGGAATCGCCTGCTGAAGCCATATGGGTCGATGCTGTGCCGGCCATGGCTACGGAAGCGGCATCGCTGTCGTGCGCTGTTGCGGAGTAATCAGCCGCGGCGGTGATCGGCTGCTGCGACGTGACGTCATCGGCGTCTGCAATCGGCTTGGAATCGTTGGTCTCTTCAGTCATCTATGCCTTCTTTTCGTTCTTGAGCGCCTCGGCGAGCAGCGGGATCACGCAATCGGGCACCATGCCCTTCACGTCACCCCCGTGCCGTGCCACGTCCTTGACGATGGAACTGGAGATATGCTCCAGATCCGGGGCCGCGGGCAGGAACAGCGTTTCCACGCCGGCGAGCTTGCGATTGACCAGTGCCATGCCCAGCTCGGCCTCGTAATCGCCGTTCTGCCGAAGGCCCTTGACGATGACCGTCGCGCCCACCTTCGTGCAGTAATCGGTGATCAAACCTGTGGTTGAAGCCACCCTCACATTGACGCAATCGCGCTTTTCGAGCGCCTGCCGAATGATGTCGACGCGGGTTTCCTCGGAGAACATCGGCGTCTTCGCCGCGTTCACGGCCACCACCACATGCACTTCGTCGAAAAAGCGCGCGCAACGTTCGATCACGTCCAGGTGGCCGGCGGTCACTGGGTCGTAGGACCCGGGGCAAACTGCAATTGTCATAGCCTCAAGCGTACCGCGATTGGTTGAGAAGTCGGAGACGCCGGCCGTGCATGTTGCCGACCCGTTGCAATGCGGCTCGGCTATGATGGGAGGCGGTTATGGCCGCGATGGCGGCAGATATGAGGATGTATGAGGAGTAACGCTATGGCATTTGCGATTTTTGATGGCTTGTTCGGCTCCGACGATCCGGTTTCGCCGTTGTCCAATCCGGACGCGGGCACCGGCACCGCCGTTCTGGAACGTCCCGAAGAGGAGACGAAGCTTGACGATGGCGGCAACGGCGACGCGGACCGTTTCGCCCATTACGTGTCGCGCGACCGTATCGAGGAATCCCGTCGCACCGGCCGTCCGGTCGTGGCGCTGTGCGGCAAGGTGTGGGTGCCGAAGCATGATCCCACCCAGTATCCGGTGTGCCCGGATTGCAAGCGCATCTACGACGAGATGATGAACGCGTCCTTCTGAGGCGATGAGAGACGGCTATTGACGGCTATCGTTCATATCCATCGTCCTCATCGGCACGAAACGGTTTACTTGATTCCGTTTTGCGCCGATGAGGACGATATGATTTCCGGCGATTTCGGCGCGGACGTCACAGCACGGTGACTTCGGTCGGGATGACCGGATCGCCCTTCATCAGGCTTTGCGCGCCGATCGGCAGTTCGGCAAGCGCCTTCGCGCGGTAATCGTGCGCGTTGACGATCGCGTCGTGGCCTTGGTATTCGCTGTGGTTCTCGCCGTCGGTCACGTAGTCGACCAGCAGGTCCTTCCAACCGTCCTCCGGCTGGTATGCGGCCATCTTGTCCTCGGAACCGGAGATGACGTGTTCGCAGTCGGCCAGTGAATATTCGTAGGATCGGAAGGCGAGCTTGCGTCCCGGAACGGTGGCCTTGTCCTTCGACTTCTTGGCGACCGGCTGCATTTCGCCGGCGGAGTTCTCGCGTTCGGTGAGCTTGTACACCATCGCGCAGGTCGGTGCGCCAGAGCCGGTGACGAGCATGGTGCCCACGCCGTAGGAGTCGACCGGAGCGGTCTGCAGGGCGGCCAGCGCGTATTCGTCGAGGTCGTTGGTGACGGTGATCTTCGTGTTGGTGGCACCGAGTGCGTCCAGCTGGTTGCGCACGCGCTGTGCGAGGGAGGCGAGGTCGCCGGAATCGATGCGCACGCCGCCCAGTTCGGGGCCGGCCACTTCGACGGCCGTCTTCACGGCTTCCTCGATGTTGTAGGTGTCGACCAGCAGTGTGGTGTTCTTGCCGAGCGCCGCGATCTGCGATTCGAACGCGCTTTTCTCATCATCGTGCACCAGCGTGAAGCAGTGCGCGGCGGTGCCGATGGCCTTCAGGCCGTACATCTGCGCGGCCAGCAGATTGGCGGTGCCTTTGAATCCGCCCACCACGGCGGCGCGTGCTGCGGCCACGGCGGCCCATTCGTTGGTGCGTCGGCCGCCCATATCCATGCACGGACGGTCCTTCGCGGCGCTGACCATGCGGGATGCGGCGGAGGCGACGGCGGAATCGTAGTTCAGGATGCTCAGCAGCAGCGTTTCCAGCAGCGTGCATTCGCCGAACGTTCCCTCGACCTGCAGGATCGGCGAATTCGGGAAGAACATCTCACCTTCGCGATAGCCCTTGATGGAGCCGGAGAAGTGGAAGTTCTCAAGCCATTTGATGGTTTCCGGACTGACCACCTTGCGGTCGGAGAGGAATTTCAGGTCGTTGTCGTCGAGGTGGAACTTCTCGAGCGCGTCGAGGATGCGCCCCTGCCCGGCGGCCACGCCGTAGTGGCGGCCCAGCGGCAGGTGCCGGGTGAAGATCTCGAATACGCACTTGCGATTGGCGGTGCCGTCCTTCAGGCATGCGTCAAGCATGGTGTATTCGTACATATCGGTCATGAGTGCAGGTGAGTAATCCAGCATTTCCAAAGCCTTTCTTGACTTTTGACGAGGCCGTCCGCAGGCGTGTGGCCAGCGGTGCCGGGCGCCGGTTCGCGTTCCATCATACGTGCAGGCGGCGCCGGGGGCACGGCGTGCGTGGCTGGTGATAGTCTCGATTGCTGGTAAGACGAGTGATCGATTGAGAAACATCGGAAGCGATCGGAAAGCGAAGTACGGTAGGAAAAATGGTAGCGATCAAGGATATGTTGGGCGATCAGACGGTGGTGCGTGCGGACGGACGCAAGGTGGACGAGTTGCGTCCGGTGCGCATCACCCGGCATTTCACGGACGTTCCGGAAGGCTCCGTGCTCATCGAATGCGGCAACACGCGCGTGATGTGCACGGCCACCTTCACCACGGGCGTGCCGCGTTGGCGCAAGGATTCCGGTCTGGGCTGGGTTACCGCGGAATACGCGATGCTGCCGCGCGCCACCGCCGACCGCACGGACCGCGAGTCGGTGCGTGGCAAGATCGGAGGCCGCACGCATGAGATCAGCCGTCTGATCGGCCGCTGCCTGCGTGGCGTCGTCGATATGAAGGCGCTCGGCGAGAACCAGGTGCAGATCGACTGCGATGTGCTGCAAGCCGACGGCGGCACCCGCACCGCGTCGATCACCGGCGCGTACGTGGCGCTTGTCGACGCGATGCATTGGGCCGAGCGGAACAAGCGCATCAAGTCCGCCGACCGTGTGCTCAAGGACTGGGTCTCCGCCGTCTCCGTCGGCGTGATCGACGGCAAGCCGATGCTGGATCTGCCGTACATCGAAGACAGCCAGGCCATGACCGACATGAACGTGGCCATGACCGGTTCCGGCGATTTCATCGAAATCCAAGGCACCGCCGAACACCGTCCGTTCAACCGCGCCGAGCTCAACACCCTGCTCGACCTGGCCGAAAAGGGCAACAGGGAGCTGCAGGCTGCCCAGCGCGCCGCGCTCGCGCTCGACTGAGCCGGCTGCCGAAACGGCGGAATCGAAAGCGGAAAGCGGAAAAGAAAACGTACGGAACGTGCAGAATGTACGGAACCTACGGATCGTACGAAGGAAACGACGGAAGGAATCGCAAGGCATGAAGATCATCGTCGCTACGCATAACGAAGGCAAGCTGGTGGAGATCCGCCGCATTCTCGAGGAGCGGCTCGGAGCGGATGCCGCTGACGTCCAGCTGGTTTCCGCGGGTTCGCTCGGCCTACCCGACCCGGTGGAGGACGGCGTGACCTTCCAGGAGAACGCGCTGATCAAGGCGCGTGACGTGGCCGAACGCACCGGCTGCCCCGCGATTGCGGACGATTCCGGCCTGATCGTGGATGTGATGGGCAATGCGCCGGGCATCCTGTCCGCGCGTTGGGCCGGCGAGCATGGCAACGACCAAGCCAATAACGCGCTGCTGCTCAAGCAGATGGCCGACATTCCGGACGCCAAGCGCACCGCGCGGTTCCGCTGCGCCGCCGCTCTGGTCGTGCCGGGCGAGCGCAAGGCGGAGGGCGGCGACAAGCCGTTCGGTATTGCCAGCGAAACCGTGCAGGTCGGCGAGATGCCGGGCGTGCTGCTGCGCGCCCCGCGTGGCGCCAACGGCTTCGGCTACGATCCGCTGTTCGTGCCGGACGACCAGCCGCAACGTGCGATCGATGCCGGCGTGAAGCTCACGTCCGCCGAGATGGAGCCCGCCGAGAAGAACGCGATCTCCCACCGCGGCAAAGCGCTACGCGCGCTGGTAGGTGCGATCGAATCGCTGGTCAAATAGTCTTACTTGCAACGGCATATGGCGATGCGGAGGACGTGACATGGACTCCGCATGCTGTTCCGGTGCGCGGCGGACACGATTCGCGCGATTCGTATAATCCGCGGAATCGGCAATGATCGGCAGAAATCGGCAATGACATGGATGGAGAATTGATGGATACGCGTTCGTTCACTCTGGAAACCCTCACGGAAGAGGAATTCGACGATTTCTCCGGCAAACATCCAGACGGCAACTTCCAGCAGACCTCGGCGGCCGGCCGGCTGCGCGCCGAACAGGGCGTGCAGGTCGAATATCTCGGCGTGCGCGAGAACGGCGGGCTGGTCGCCGCCGCGCTGCTGGAGACGCATCGCAGCAGGGTGTCCACGTTCTGCACGGTCCATGACGGGCCGTTGTGCGATTTCGACGATGCCGAGCTGACCGCGTTTTTCATCGGACAGCTGAAGCGACGTGCCAAGAGGAACAAGGCGGCGCAGCTTGAGATCACACCGGAAAAGCCGTACCGTCTGCGCGACAGCGAAGGCAAGCCGATTCCCGACGAACAGGGAGGGGCGCCCGACGACGCCATCGTGAAGAACCTCACCGCGTGCGGTTTTGAGCACGGCGGGTTCACCATCGGATACACCGCGGTTCCGCGCTGGCGCTACGTCAAGGATCTGGACGGCATCGCCGACGAGCGCGCGCTGCTCAAGTCGTATGACAAGCGCACGCAGTGGAGCGTGAAGCGCGCCGCGTCCATGGGCGTGCACGTGCGCGAGCTGGACGACAGCGAGCTGAAGGTCTTCGCCGACATCGAACAGGCCACGGCCGAACGGCGCAGTTTCGAATATCGCGGCGAGGAATACTTCCACCGCTTCAAGAAGGCATATGGCAGCAGCGCCCATTTCATGGTGGCGGAGATCCATATCGCCGAATACAAGGCGGACATGGAGGCGAAGGTCGACGCGCTGAAAGCGAAGGTCGACGCGCTGAAGACGAAGATTGCCGAACGCGAGACCACCAGGCTGGTCAGGCAGCTGGGCGAGGAAAGCCGCAACCTCGCCGCCGCCGAGAAGCGTCTTGCCGAAGCTGGGGCTCTGGCCCGCAAGGGCGACGTCCTGCCCGCCGCAGCCTCGTTGTTCGTGGAACATCCCCGTGAAACCATCTACCTGTTCTCCGGCAGCGTCGAGGAATACAAGCCGTTCTACGCATCCGCGCTGATCCAGCATTACGCGATGCTGCACCTGTGCCTGGAGCGTGGCGTGAACCGCTACAACTTCTACGGCATCGACGGTGTTTTCGACGATCCCGATGACGAGGGACGTGGCGTGCTGGAGTTCAAGCAGGGCTTCAATGGGTATGTGGAGGAGCTGCCGGGCGAGTTCGTGTTGCCCGTGCGCCCGGTGGTCTACCGCGTCAAGACGGCCCTGCGCCGTCTGCTCCGGCACTGAGTTCTTTCGCACACTTCCTGAGGCGCTGATGCGGCCGTCGCACGGCGGTTGACGTGGCTCGATTTGTGCTCGTCCGGTTTTTCCGCTATGCTTGTTGTCTTGTGCGCAGGCGGCATATGCTTGCCGGGCAGCACGCCACTTTAGCTCAGTCGGTAGAGCGGCTCACTCGTAATGAGCAGGTCGACAGTTCGATTCTGTCAAGTGGCTCCATCGCCCTAGATGCGTCAGGCATCTAGGGTTTTGCATATCGGCTGGGATTGTGGTTCCGGTCGGGGCTATGGCTCCGCCATGCGGTGTGCACGATGACGAATAGCGCGCGAGTGGCGGAATTGGTAGACGCGCAGGATTTAGGTTCCTGTGTCTTTGACGTGTGGGTTCAAGTCCCATCTCGCGCACATGTCCACGCTTATTCAGCCGATTGCGCTGTTGGCCATCATCCTCACCGGTTATCTGTTCAAACGTGCCGGCAAATTCAAAAACCGCGACTATCGGATTCTGCAGGTAGCGCTGTTCGACCTGGTCCTTCCCTGCGCGATCATCTACTCGTTCGCCACGAATCCCCACGATTCCAGCATGTTGTGGATCTCCGTCTTCGGCTTCGTGGTGGCATTCATCCCTCCCGTGCTCATCTTCCTCATCACGCGGCACAAGCCGGTGCAGGACCGCGCGTTCACCATGCTCAACGGTTCCGGCTTCAACATCGGATGCTTCTGCTTTCCCGTGGTGCAGGCGTTCCTCGGCACCGCCGCCATCGTTCCGGCGGCCATGTTCGACATCGGCAATTGCGTGATGGTGGCAGCCGGCACGAACGTCATGACGCAGACCCTACTGCACATCCAGCCAGGCAAGACGCTGGGCGAGCAGTACCAGGGGAACGCTCCGGTGCTGCCGTACGTGAAACCCAAGGACAAGGACGCCCGCAGGCTCGCCCGCCACGCGCTGCTGCGCAATGTGGCGAAGGGATTCTTCGGTTCGGTGCCGTTCGACACCTATCTGGTCATGATCGTGCTGATGCTCGCCGACGTGAAAATCCCCGGCGCGGTGGCCACGTTCGTCGCCCCGCTTGCCAACGCCAACTCGTTCATCGCCATGCTGATGGTCGGCATGCTCATGGATCTGCCTGCGGGTCGCGACGATGTGATGAAGCTGCTGAAGATCATCGGCCTGCGATTGCCGTTCGGCTTGATATTCGCGCTGTGCGCCTGGCTTGTGCTGCCGTTCGGCGCCGACGTGCGCGAGGCGGTGGTGATGTGCTGCCTCGCGCCGATCGCCGTGTTCTCCACGCTGTTCACCGACGAAGTGCTCGGCAACGCGAAGCTTGCCGGCTTCTCGCTGTCCGTTTCCGCGATCATCGGCCTGATCATGATGACCGCCGTGCATTTCCTTATCGCGGCGATAGCCTGAAAACGGTATGCCAATGAAGCCAATGGAAGAACGTATGATCCAACCTGAGGAACGGATGCCGCGGAAAGAACGGACGTCAGCGCGGATCCGTTCGAAATCGCCCCGTATCTTCGCCGTCGAAATGCTGCGATTGCTGGCCATCGTCGGCATCGCCATCTTCCACACGTTCCTGCCCGCCTTCGAAAGCGTGCTGGGCTACGGGCCGTGGCCGACCGTCCCGAATGTGCCGATCAGCGCGGTGACGGGCACATTGTGGGCCGTCTGGCTGGTGATGATGATCAAATTCGTGGGCGCGTGGGGCAACCACATTTTCTTCATGATCTCCGGCTATTTTCTGATTCCCCGTATGATGCGCGACTCGCTCGAGCCCGGCTATTGGCGTAAGCAGGCCGTTTCGACGGCCCGTAGGGTGGCACAGGTCCTGGCTACGGTGGCTTTTTATACGCTGATCATGCTGGCGGTCGACCGTTTCGTGGCGCCCGTCGCCTCGGCCGGATGGAAGGAATGGTTCCTTCTCGGCCTCGAATTCATCTGGATCTACACGCTCGTGGTGGCGCTCGCCCCAGCCGCCGCCTGGCTGCTGGCCCGCATCGCGCGATGGAACGCCACCGTGCTCGCCGTGCTGGTCGCGGTATTGACGGTGCTGGTCTACGCGCTCAACGCGCACGTGGCGTTCGCCTCATCCGTTGGCTCGTTCGGCCTGCTCGACTGGCGCAAATGGGCGGGTGCGCTGAGCTACGCGTTATCGTTCGTCGTGGCCGGATTGATCGGATTCGCGATTCGCGGCGCACGTGAAGGCGGCGTGGTTGCCGGCAGTTGCGGTGACGATTGCGGTGATGGCCGCGGTCATGCCCGCAACCGCACGCCGCTATGGTTGCGGGCATACGTCTGGGGCTGGCTGCTCGCCGTAACATTCGTTGCGTTGGGCGCGGTCGTGGCATGGGCCATGATTCATGGCGATTACTCGCTGACGTACCGTCTCTCGTTCAAGTCGACGTCCGCTTTTTCCTTCGTGCTGGCCGTCTGCTCGCTGATGATCGCCGTCACGCGCGGACGGAGCGACGACGTGCGTGACGACGGCGTGCGTAACGCGACGACCGCGCTGCCGGCGGCTGCTCCATCGCACTTCCATAACGCGGTGCAGGCGCTCGCTTCCGGCATTCTCGGCTTCTACGTGGTGCAGTCGCTTGCCGGCGGGCTGTGGAAGCCATTGTGCGAACGGGCGATGGCGCCGGCGCTCGCCAACGCGGCCTTGGTCGGCGGGCAGGCCGCGCGCTTCGGCTGGCTGATCGTCTGGTTTGCGATCGGCATCGCGTTTTCCGTTGCGTTCGTGGCTGTGGTCTGCGTATGCGATCGTTGCATACGGCAGCCGCTGCTACGTGCGCTGAAGCTTTCCCGCTGAACGTTGCATACGATTTCAGTAATCGCCCTTTCTTGGGTATGTCGTCGTCGAAAAGTAGTCGGAACCGCGGTATATCGCGCTTTGGAATGAATGCGTTAACTCGGGAAACGTTTTTGTGTTGTTCTGTCGGCTTTTGTGAGTATCTTGTGAGGTGAAGAGAACGGTTCGCGACGTTGGAAATCGAATGTGATTCCGCCGCCGCGTCCCGCTTCATAGTGATGATGAAAGGACCTAACCAACATGGCCATCAATCCTCCCGTTGACGCCACCAAGACCCCGGAGTGGGCCGCGCTGCAGAAGCACTACGACGAGCTGCAGTCCGAGGGCATCAGCCTCAAGCAGTGGTTCGCCGATGACGCCGAGCGCGTCGAGAAGCTGAGCTTCGACGCTGGCGACCTGCACTTCGATCTGTCCAAGAACCTGATCAAGCCGGAGACCCTGCAGCTGTTCGCTGATCTGGCCAAGGCCGTCAAGCTCGACGAGCGTACCAAGGCCATGTACACCGGCGTGCACATCAACAACACCGAGGACCGCGCCGTGCTGCACACCGCGCTGCGTCGCCCGGTCGAGGACGAGGGCAAGTATATCGTCGATGGCCAGGACACCGTCAAGGACGTGCGTGAGGTGCTCGACCGCATCTACGCCTTCGCCGACAAGGTTCGTTCCGGCGAGTGGACCGGCGTGACCGGCAAGAAGATCGAGACCGTGGTCAACATCGGCATCGGTGGTTCCGACCTGGGTCCCGTCATGGTGTATGAGGCTCTGAAGCCGTACGCCGATGCTGGCATCTCCGCCCGCTACATCTCCAACATCGATCCGAACGACCTGGCTGAGAAGACCAAGGGCCTCGATCCGGAGACCACCCTGTTCATCATCGTTTCCAAGACCTTCACCACCCTGGAGACCCTGACCAACGCCCGTGAGGCCCGCACCTGGCTGCTCGAAGAGCTCAAGGCCAAGGGCGCCATCGACGGTTCCGACGCCAAGAACGCCGAAGCCATCAAGAAGCACTTCGTCGCCGTCTCCACCAACCTGGAGAAGGTCGCCGAGTTCGGCATCGACCCGAACAACGCTTTCGGCTTCTGGAACTGGGTCGGCGGCCGTTACTCCGTCGACTCCGCCGTTGGCACCTCCCTCGCCGTGGTCTTCGGCCCGGCCCGCTTCGAGGAGTTCCTGCACGGCTTCCATGAGATCGACGAATACTTCGCCAACACCCCGTTCGAGAAGAACGTCGTCGTGCTGCTCGGCATGCTGAACGTGTGGTACCGCAACTTCTTCAAGGTCGCCTCCCACGCCGTGCTGCCGTACGACCAGTACCTGCACCGCTTCCCGGCCTACCTGCAGCAGCTGACCATGGAGTCCAACGGCAAGTCCGTGCGTTGGGACGGCACCCCGGTCACCTCCGAGACCGGCGAGATCTTCTGGGGCGAGCCGGGCACCAACGGCCAGCACGCCTTCTACCAGCTGATCCACCAGGGCACCCAGCTCATCCCGGCCGACTTCATCGCGTTCGTGAACACCCCGAACCCGACCAAGGACGGCGACCAGGACGTGCACGAGTTGTTCCTGGGCAACTACTTCGCTCAGACCAAGGCTCTGGCCTTCGGCAAGACCGCCGACGAAGTGCGCGCTGAGGGCACTCCGGAAGAGATCGTTCCGGCCCGCGTGTTCACCGGCAACCGTCCGACCACCTCCATCTTCGGCGTGGCCCTGACCCCGTTCGCACTCGGCGAGCTCATCGCCCTGTACGAGCACATCACCTTCGTCGAGGGCACCGTGTGGGGCCTGGACTCCTACGACCAGTGGGGCGTCGAGCTCGGCAAGCAGCTCGCCAAGCAGATCACCCCGGCCATCTCCAAGGATGACGACGCCCTGGCCGCCCAGGATCCGTCCACCCAGTCCCTGATCAAGTTCTACCGCGCGAACCGCGAGTTCTGACTCACGATCGGCACGCCTGAAGCTGCGTAACGTGTAGCTGAACGAGATGCCCCATCCGTGTCTTGCGGATGGGGTATTTTTGATTATTGCTGTGCCGAAAGGCGGGACGCCGCATAATCCCGCTTTTCTCTAGGTCCAGCCGGAACAATCGCAGGCAACTCCGATTGTGCGGCAAACGCAGTATTTCCGGCGGATCGGCGACCCTCGCAGGCAGACCTGCGAGGTGACGAACAGGCCGAGACGGCAATCGCAAGAAAACCGTTCAAAGCCCTTACCTGTGCGCTGATATGCGGCGGCGACTCGAGGAAACACAATGGTTAACGCTATTGAGGCATTTGACGCCAAGCACATGAAGACGGCCGAGGAAATTCCGGCTTTCCGTCCTGGCGACACCGTTGAAGTCAACGTGAAGATCAAGGAAGGCAACAACTCCCGTATCCAGGCCTTCACCGGCGTGGTGATCGCCCGTCAGGGTGGCGGAGTCCGTGAGACCTTCGTTGTTCGCAAGATCAGCTTCGGCACCGGTGTTGAGCGCCGCTTCCCGCTGCACTCCCCGGCCATCGACTCCATCAAGGTGATCCGCAAGGGTCGCGTGCGTCGCGCCAAGCTGTACTACCTGCGCAACCTGCGCGGTAAGGCCGCTCGTATCGTCGAGCGTCGCGACAACTCCGAGAAGTGAGTTCGAATCGCGGATAAAGCGTGAAATCGGCTCTTCGGCATTCCGCTGGAGGGCCGTTTCCTATACTTGGCCGCTATGATAGGGGCCAGTGCGTGAAATCGGACGGCAAAGGAACCCCATGAAGCATGCCAAAATGAAAGCCAAAAGCGAGGAAAGCTTCGGCTGGCGAGACACTCTGATCTGGTGTGGCATACCTGTCGTCATCGTGCTGCTGGTGCGTCTGTTCCTGTTCGGTTTCTATGTGATTCCGTCCGGCTCCATGATGGACACCATCGAACCGGGGGACCGGGTCATCACCAGCAAGCTCACCCCCAAAGTCTTCAAGCTCCAGCGCGGCGACGTGGTGGTGTTCAAAGACCCCGACCATTGGTTGCAGCAGGAGAACAGCGGCAAACTCGGCGGTGACTTCCTCATCAAGCGGCTCATCGGACTGCCTGGCGACACCGTGGCCTGCGAGGGACCGGGCAAGCCGGTCACCGTCAACGGCACAGCCATCGACGAATCCTCGTACATCCGCCCGGGCGTGGTTCCCAGCTCCTTCCCGTTCAGTGTGAAAGTGACTGCCGGGCATGTGTTCGTCATGGGTGACAATCGTTCCAATTCTGCCGATTCCCGGTATCATCAGGACGATTCCTCACATGGTCTCGTACCGGTTTCCGACGTGGTCGGCGTCGGCCTGGTCAAGTATTGGCCACTAAATCATATCAGCACGCTGGATGCACACCACGACGTGTTCAAGGACGTGCCGGAAGGAGCGGACGACTGATGTCCGTTTCGGTGACGCCCACATTGGATATGGAAAGGGCGATCGCGGAGCGCGGCTTCGACGTGATCGTCGGCTTCGATGAGGTCGGCCGCGGCTCGCTCGCCGGTCCCGTCATGGTCGGCGCCGCCGCGATACGCGCGCGCGACCTCATCGGCGCATCGCCGCTTGCCGTGCCGGAGGGCGTGGCCGATTCCAAAATGCTGACGGAGCATAAGCGCGAAGCCATTTTCGACGAGCTCGAAAACTGGTGCGCGTCCTGGGCCGTCGGCGCTGCCACCAACAAGGAGATCGACGAGTGGGGCATTTCGCATGCGCTCGGCGTGGCTGCGTTGCGCGCGCTTGCTGAGGCGGAGACGAAACTCGGCATCGACGGCGATGGGCTGCTTGGCGGCGAACTGGTGAAGGTCGGCGCGATTCTCGACGGGCCGAACGACTACATCACCAAGGCGCTGAACACCTTCGACGCTCCGGAGGTGCCGGTGCCTGCGGAAGTCGCCACCAAAGTGAAGGGCGACCGGTACTGCGCCACCGTGGCCACCGCCGCCGTCATCGCCAAAGTCACGCGAGACCGGCTCATGATCGAGCTGGGGGAGCGTCCGCAATACGCGCCCTACGAATGGGACCACAACAAAGGCTACGGTTCCGCGGCCCATCGCGCCGCCATAGCCGAACACGGGCCAAGCGACCTGCATCGCCTATCCTGGCATCTCGTCTGAATCCGGGCTTGTCCCTAATCCTTCCGAATGATACGCGTGGCCGGCCCAGCATGGGTTTCATCCCACCGCCCGATGGCCGGGCCGTGACGATTCTCGTAGCGTACGAAGTATGGAACACATACTTCAGGCGACCGATTTGGTCATGGATTACTCGGCCCAGCAAAACCATACAGTCCACACGTTGGCGCTTGACCACGTGAGCTTCGCCATTCAGGCCGGCGAGAGCATCGCCGTCATGGGACCGTCAGGCTCCGGCAAATCGACCTTACTGCACGCGCTTGCCGGTATCATCGCCCCGACCGCAGGTACTGTGGTGTTTAAAGGCGTTGATTTGGCACGGATGAGCGATGCGGACCGCACCAAGCTGCGCCGCAACGCTTTCGGCTTCGTCTTCCAATCCGGCCAATTGCTGCCGGAACTGCCAGCCGTCGAAAACATCGCCCTGCCCATGATGCTGGGTGGCGCGGATTACCGACAGGCCACCGACGCCGCCATGTTGTGGTTGGAACGATTGGGGTTGCGGCAGCTCGCCCAGCAGCGCCCCGGCGAAATGAGCGGCGGACAGATGCAACGCGTCGCCATCGCCCGCGCACTTGCCGTACGCCCTGCCGTCATCTTCGCCGATGAACCGACAGGAGCGCTCGACCAACAGACCGGCCACGAGATCATGGGTATCCTTATGCAGGCCGCGCGTTCGACCGGTGCTGCCGTCATCGTCGTCACACATGATCCGAACGTCGCCGCGTTCTGCAACCACACGGTTACCATGCGCGATGGCAGACTCTATTTACCGAAGCCAGCGCAACCCGGGCCATCCACACAATCCGCACAGCCCGCACGTACGCCGTCAACCAACGGAGGCGCGCGATGAACACCTTCCAATTATGGCGATTGTTCCACCGCCCCGGCACACGCGGTTCAACCAGCCACACTTCCGTGCTGGCAATCACGGCCTTCGCCTCCGCAACCGCCATCTTCCTCACCGTGCTCGGTGGCCTGCATGGCTTCATCTGGCGGGCCTCCGCCGACCACACGTTCGGTTGCATGATCAATTCCAACAGGTGCGCGCCCGGTACATACGAAACATGGTCCAAAACCCTGGCGCACGCCGACAAGCTCGTCGCCACGGTCGGCGACGGCCATTGGACGGCCGACCAGGCCACAGCCGTCATGAACACCTATTCCGACGGCTATGTGCTGCTCGCCGCATTCGCCAGTCTGCTACTCATCGTGCCGTTCGTGGCGCTCGCCGGCTCGGCGGCCCGTCTCGCGGCCTCCCGCAGGGACGCACGTCTCGCCGCACTGCGACTTGCGGGCGCCACCACCGCGCAGGTCACGAAACTCACCGCGCTCGATGCGGGTGGCCAGGCTCTGCTTGGCGCGCTGGTCGGCATGGCCGGCTACTTCGCGCTGATACCGGCGATCATGCTGCTCGACTTCCAAAACCAGCATTTCACCTTCGAACAGTTGTGGGTGGGACTGCCTGCTCTGGCGGCCGTGACCGTCGGAGTCACGCTGCTTGCCTTGGTCTCCGCGCTGGTCGCCCTACGCCGCGTGGCCATCACCCCGCTTGGCGTGATGCAACGTACCGGACAACCCATGCCGTCCGCATGGCGCGCACTGATTTTCCTTGCCGTGTTGGCCGTAGGCTACCTGCTGCTCAACAGCATCTCCGCATTCGCGCACTTGGGTCAGATGGTGGTCTACGCCATCATCTTCGGCGTCTTCTTCCTCGGTTTCGCCATGGTGAACGTCGTCGGTACCTGGGTGGTGGCGATGCGCGCCAGATCGCGCGCGAAACACCCGAAGGACGCGGCCACTATGATTGCCATGCGCCGTATCCTCGACAATCCCAAGCGTGCTTGGCGTAACGTGTCCGGTGTGGCGCTCGCTGTGTTCATTGCGGGGATGACGTCGGTGTGCGGATTGCTTGCCACCGGAATCGGAGGCAACCACGACCCGTTCGACCCATCTATGCTGTACATGCGCGATATAGCGATGGGTGGTTTCTTGACGCTCGCCTTTGCCGCGGTGCTCGCCGCCGTCAGTTCCGGCGTGATGCAGACGGGCAACGTCTACGACCAGGCCGACGAGTACCGCATGCTTGCGTTGGAAGGCACGGATGAGGCGACGCTCGACAAGGCACGCATGATGGAAGTGATCACCCCGCTCAACACGGTGATGGCCGTTTCGTTGGGGTGCTCGGTGTTGTTGCTGTTTCCGATTCTGGCAACGTCGTTGCTCAATCCGGCTTCGTTGCTTACGTTGGCCGCGGGAATCGGCTTGTGTTATGCGCTGATGGTGCTCGGAGGGTGTGCCGCGAATCATGCGGCGCACGGGCTCGGTTATGCCGGCTACCGTATGGACGATTGATGGCCTCGCCGCGGCGGTCGTGGATACCGCGGCGAGGACTGGCGAGGTCAGCCGAGGAGCACCGCGATGATTGCGATGAAAATCGGCGACGACAACGTCGAGAACAGAATGCCGTCGCGTGCGAACGACAGACCCACGTTGTACCGGGCCGCGTAGTTGTACACGTTCTGCCCGGTCGGCAGGGCAGCGAGCACCACGCATGCGTACAGCGTGGCGCCGCGGAAGCCCATCACGAAGTAGCTCAGCAGGAACGCGATGATCGGCATCACGATGTTCTTCAGCGCGGCCACGGTGAATACCGCGGGGATGTTCGATTTGTCCTGCAGCGGCTTCGTGCCGTGCAGCGACATGCCGAACGCCATCAGGATCATCGGCACTGCGGAGTCGCCAATCATGTCGATTGGGTCGTAGATGAAGCTCGGCACGACGAAATGCCCGACCTTCGCGGAGATGGCGGAGACGGCGATGCCCAGCAGCGAGCCGATGAGCAGCGGTTGATGCAGCGGCTGCTTGAGGATTTCCTTGGCGGACACCTTGCCCTTGGTGGTCACGTCGAGCACGGTCAGGCCGATGGGCGTGAACACCGCCTGCTGCATGACCAGGATCGGCGCCACCAACGCTGGATTGCCCAAGATGTACGTGGCGATAGGCAGGCCGATGTTGTTGGAGTTCAAGTACAGCGAGTTCAGCGCGCCGATGGTGGCGTCGGCCGCCTTCAAGTGGAAGAACAGCTTGTTGAGGATCAGGAAGACTACGCCCACGAGCACCGCCGAGAAGAACGCGACGATGATGGAGGAGTGGAAGATTTCGAAGATCTTCTCTTTGGAGAGGATGGCGAACATCAGGCACGGGCTGGAGATGAAGAAGCTGAACCTGTTGAGCACCATCTGCGCGGTCGGTCCGCCGATGCGCATGCGCGCTGCCACATAGCCCGTGGCGATGACGATGCCGATGACGCAGAAACCTTCCATCGCGCTTAACAGACCCGGCATTGCACTCTCCTTTTCGTAGCGGCCGTCGCCTTCCGGCCGCTACCTAGTGTGGCACCATGCGCGCGGAAGCGGTGTGATTCGTCTCAAAAGCACGCCCGCTACGCGGCTGACGGCACGGCCTTGCCGGATAATGGACGGCATGAGCGAACTTACGATTGGATTTTCCGCTTCCGCCAGCAGGCAGGAGCAGTTGAACGAGCTGATGGACCAGATCATGGGCTCCTATTCCGTCAGCGACGACGAAGGCCCGCTGACGGACGCCGTCGAGGCTTTTCTGCGGAAGCAGCCGCATCTGACGGTGCGCAGGCATGGTGACACTTTGGTTGCGTCCACCGATTTCGGTCGCGCCCAGCGGGTGATCCTCGCCGGGCATCTCGACACGGTGCCGGTGATCGACAATTTCCCGCCGAAATGGCTGGAACCCGGCGATCCGCTGATTCGCGAGGACGTGGCCGCCGGCCATGAGCACGAGCGTGTGATCTGGGGTCGCGGCGCCACCGATATGAAGGGTTCCGATGCGGTGATGCTGTACCTGGCGGCCACGTTGACCGACGCGAAGTACGACCTCACATACGTGTTCTACGACCACGAGGAGGTCGCCGCCGAGAAGAACGGCCTGCGCAAGGTGGTTGAGGCGCATCCGGATTGGATCACCGGCGATTTCGCGATCATCGGCGAGCCGACCGACTGCGGCATCGAAGGCGGTTGCAACGGCACGATGCGCTTCGATGTGATCACGCATGGCGTCGCCGCGCATTCGGCCCGCGCTTGGATGGGCAGCAACGCGATTCACGCCGCCGCCGAGATTCTGAACCGTCTGAATGTTTATGAGAACCGCGCTATCGAAGTGGATGGCCTCACCTATCAGGAGGGGCTGAACGCCACGATGATTTCGGGCGGCAAAGGCACCAATGTGATTCCCGACGAGTGCCGTGTGCATGTCAATTACCGCTTCGCGCCTGACAAATCGCTGGCCGAGGCGAAGGCGCTGATGATCGGCGCGAATGCGGGGGCGGAGCTCGGTAATGGCGAGCATCGTGCCACAGGCGGTGTGTTCGAAGGTTTCGGCATTGAGATGAAGGATGAGTCGCCGAGTGCGCGTCCGGGGCTCAATTCGCCGCTCGCCCAGTCGCTGGTGTCGCTGGTCAAGGAGCGTACCGGCCGCGATCCGCTCGCCAAGCTCGGTTGGACGGATGTGGCGCGTTTCGCCATATTGGGTATCCCCGCGGTGAATCTTGGCGCAGGAAGCCCGCTGCTGGCCCATAAGCATGACGAGCAGCTGCCGGAAAGCGATCTGCTGCTCATGGCCGACCTGCTGGAGGACTGGCTGCGCTGAACCGTATATTTTCGGCGTGTCAACGCGAATGACCGGAAAACGGAGCGTGCGGAAGGGGAAATTCCCCAACCTGTCACGCTCCGTTCGTTTTTGTGTCATACTTATAGATGGTGGTTCTGCAAGCCGCCGACGCATCCGATGGCGTTGATCCCCTCGCGTGAATGTTTCTTGAGTCGCGGGCGCAGGTGTCCGCCGTCGCATGATGAAGACTTTTGACGGAAGTTGCTTCCTACGGGCGCCATGACGCGCGGCCACGGTGAGAGCGTGGTGTGAGAACCGTTGGGGCTTGAGTGAAGGCGATGCGATTGCAGCGCGTTGCCGAGGAGCGTTGTGCCTACTACCAATGAGGGCCTCGATAAGGTCGAGGCTGCTGTGTCATCCGATAATTCCACCAATAATGCCGATAATGCCGGAAATTCCGCCGGTTCGGTCTCGTCCGACCCGGCTCCGCGCCGCCGTCGTGGCGGTCGCCGCGTGGTGCGTGGCGTGGGCGCGGCGGGCGCGTCCCTGGAGCTGAAGGTCGAGGAGCATGCCAAGGCGCCGTTGTTCGAGGAACCGAAGCTGGAGCCTGTCCGTCCGGGTCGGACCGATTCGGACGCCGATGACGCTGATAACGCCGAACCGTCTCGTCCGGTGCGCCGTCGCCGTCGCGTGACGCAGGACGATGCCGACGACGAGAGGCAGGACGATCGTCCCGTGCGTCGCCGTCGTCGTTCCTCCGTGGATGCGCAGGATGAGGACGATCGTCCGGTGCGCCGTGGACGTCGTCGTATCAGCGATGCGTCGCATGACGATCGCAACGACCGTGATGTGCGCTCCAACCGTGACGAGGAATCGACCGAGGATCGCGCGCTCGACGCCGTCAACGCGCTGCCGGAAGGCCATGAGACCCGTCATAACCCGCGTCCGATGACGTCGCTACTGTTCCAGGAGCCGATTCTGCCGGCCGCTCCGTCTTCTCGTGATTCGTCCGATGACGTCGATTCCGACGTCCGTTCCCGCGATATGGACGATGCCGACGAAACCCGCGATGGCAATCGTCCGTCGCGCCGTCGCCGTCGTCGCAGCCGCGATACGGACGTGACGGATCGTGAGGATTCCCTGCGCGACGATCGCAGCGAGCGTAGCCGTCGCGATGACGATGCCGACGGTGAGGAGGAAGGTTCCCGCCATTCGCGTCGTTCCCGTCGTCTGAACGCGCAGGAGCGTCGCGCCGCGGCCGAGGTGGAGCAGATCGAGGAGGATTTGGTCCTCGATGGCATCAAGTACGCGCCGATCGACGACGAGTCCCGTAATGGCAACGATGATGACGATGATGCACAGCCGACGCGCACCCGTCGTCGTCGTCGCGGACACGGCAATCGTGAGGAGTCCGACGACCAGCAGAACACCGAACGCGAGTCCCGCCGCCGTCGCGAGGACGACGAGGAGGACGAGGGCGCGGTGACCCGCCGTCGCCGTCGCCGCCGTGGCGGTTCGAAGTCTGAGGAATCCGAGGAGACGCTGTCCCGTCGCTCCCGCAAGCAGCAGTACATCGACGAGATCACCGACGTCGAGGGCTCCACCCGTCTGGAGGCCAAGAAGCAGCGCCGCCGCGACAACCGCCGTGAGCGCAGCCGCCAGAACCAGCTCATGGAGCAGGATTTCCTGGCGCGCCGCGAGCATGTCGAGCGTCTGATGGTGGTGCGCGAGCGTGAACGCCACACCCAGATCTCCGTGATCGAGGACAACATCCTCGTTGAGCATTACGTGTCGGACATCCAGGAGGTGGCCACCGTCGGCAACATCTACCTCGGCCGCGTGCAGAACGTGCTGCCGAGCATGGAGGCCGCGTTCGTGGACATCGGCCAGGCCCGCAACGGCGTGCTGTACGCCGGCGAGGTGAACTGGGATTCCGCGCGTCTGGAAGGCCAGCCGCGCCGCATCGAGCTCGCGTTCAAGTCGGGCGATCCGGTGCTGGTGCAGGTCACCAAGGATCCGATCGGCCACAAGGGCGCCCGTCTGACCTCGCAGGTCACGCTGGCGGGGCGTTTCCTTGTGCTGGTGCCGTCTGGCGGTATGACGGGCGTGAGCCGCAAGCTGAGCGAGCGTGAGCGCAGCCGTCTGAAGGGCATCGTGTCGAAGATCGCGCCGAAGGACATGGGCGTGATCATCCGCACCGCTGCTGAGGGCGCTTCCGAGGAGGCCATCACCAAGGACCTCGAGAACCTGGTGCGCCAGTGGGAACGCATCATCGCCAAGCGCGACGAGTTCCTGCACGGCAAGCGTCCGAAGCTACTGCAGGGCGAGCCGGATGTGGCCATCCGCGTGGTGCGCGACATCTTCAACGACGACTTCTCCAAGATGATCGTGGAAGGCGACCGCGTGTACGAGCGTATCGAGGAATACCTCGACACGATGGCTCCCGACCTGAAAGACAAGCTCGAGAAGTGGGATCCGGCCGAACATGACGGCAAGGACGTGTTCGACAAGTGGCAGATCGACTCCCAGTTGCGTAAGGGCATGGAACGTCAGGTCTACCTGCCGTCCGGCGGTTCGATCGTCATCGACCGCACCGAGGCCATGACCACCATCGACGTGAACACGGGCCGTTTCATCGGCCGCGGCAAGAGCCTCGAGGAAACGGTGACCCGTTGCAACCTCGAAGCGGCCGAAGAGATCGCGCGACAGCTTCGTCTGCGCGACATCGGCGGCATGGTGATGATCGACTTCGTCGACATGGTCATGCCGGCCAACAGGGATTTGGTGCTCCGCCGACTGGTGGAGTGCCTGGCGCGCGACCGCACCAAGCATCAGGTGGCCGAAGTCACCTCGCTGGGACTGGTGCAGATGACGCGCAAGCGCATCGGCCAGGGTCTGGTGGAGGCGTTCTCCGAGGAATGCCCGACCTGCAAGGGCCGCGGCTTCATCCTCCATGACGAACCGACCGTTTCGGCGGATTACGACGATCCGTACGCCCTGAAGGGCGGCGATCCGTTCGTCAAGACCAACAAGCATGGCCATGGCACGGACGTGCAGGTGCCGAAGGGCTCCTCGCCGGACGTGAAGGCCAAACTCGCGCAGATCGCGGCGGCAGCCGTGGCCGCCAACAATGCGGACCTGGGCGAGGAAGAACAAGAAGAATAAAGGAAAATCCCGGTATGTCAACTTGACACGCCGGGAGCAGACTTGCGGTTGTACGCGGGTATGTGTAAATTAGATTGCTGGTGTCTGGCCGCGAGGCTCGAACGTGCCGGGCAGTAAGCTTTCCAAGTTAATAAAGGAACGGATATGTACGCTATTGTGAAGGCCGGCGGCCATCAGGAAAAGGTCGAGGTCGGTGACGTCATCCTCGTCAACCGTCTCAACGCCAAGAAGGGCGACACCGTGGAGTTCCCGGCTGCCCTCGTGGTGGACGGCTCCAAGGTCATCCTCGGTGCCAAGGATCTCGCCAAGCTCACCGTCAAGGCTGAGGTTGTCAACGATGAGGCCAAGGGTCCGAAGATCAGCATCATGAAGTACAAGAACAAGACCGGCGTTGCTCGTCGCAAGGGCCATCGCCAGCAGCTGACCCTCGTCAAGATCACGGCTATCGCCTGATTCGCGTAGGGTTAGAGTCAAGGACCGAAAGGAACAGACATGGCACATAAGAAGGGCGCGTCCAGCTCGCGCAACGGTCGCGATTCAAACGCGCAATACCTCGGTGTGAAGAAGTTCGGCGGCGAAGCCGTCGTGGCCGGCAACATCATCGTTCGCCAGCGTGGCACCAAGTTCCACCCGGGCGAGAACGTCGGCATGGGCAAGGACCACACCCTGTTCGCCCTCAAGGACGGCAGCGTGAAGTTCGGCGTGCGTCGTGACCGCAAGGTCGTCGACGTGATTGCCGCCTGAGACACGCGCAAATAACGCTTATATAGAATCCCGTTTCCGCGATATGCGGAGGCGGGATTTTTTTGTATCCGGAAGAATGCCCATGCCCTATTGGTAAGCTTTATGGGCGAAAAAAAGAGGGTATAAAAGATGGTATGTAATAATTTTACCTAAACCAGCTTGTGTTATATGGAAAATAAAGCATCAAACGATTGATGTGATTTTGAAGGGGTTATTATGTCATTTTGACATACATCTTTGTCCGAATACCGTTGGGGGTGTTGGGGCGTGATACAGCTTGAGGGGGAAACGCAAATGCGTAAGCCAAAGCATGGCGCAAATCGTATAGCACGCATAGCGGATCGTATATATGACGCGGAACGGTGCCGCGGTATTAGAATACCTGCTGCCGTAGTGGCGTTTCTGACTGTGGTATCGATGCTGATACCGCTTACCGTGTTCGCCGAAAGCGTGGGAAGCTTCAGTGTTCCGGACACCTCCGCTACATGGACAGGTTGCGCGCCCGAAGATGAATGCACTATTGGAGACGGTGGCCATTCCATCGCTTTTGATACTCAGGGCAGTTCTTCGAGTATTACGGCACAGGCCCAATATTCGCTGCAGGTGTCGGCGCAAACCGGCGCCGGGGAAGGCGTCAGCATGCCTGCCGGCACATTGGAATGGCGCATTCCCGAATATCTTTTCAAAGGGCGGGAGAATGAGAATGTGGGATCGTCATCGCTGAACATTCCAGCATGCGACTCGGCGTCAGACAGCACGCCGTGGTGTTATACGGTCGATCAGGCGAAATCGGAATATGTGGTTACCAACCATCTGCCGGTAACCGACGCCCATAGCGTGGATGTGCCGGTCACCTACACGGCTTCACCGGAGAAGATCGTGGACAAGGACGTCTCGCAGGATAAGCCGTATAAGGACAATGGAATATCTTCGGTGCATTCGACCGTCACCACGCCGGATGGCACGCCGAAACAAAGCAACGACATCACCGCGCGAGTGGACACTTCGGTCACTTTGGACAGTGTGAAGAAAACCAGTGTGGGCGGCGTGCATGATGCATGGCCTGCCAATTGTCCTAATGATTGTTGGCAGTATTCCGCAGGCAGCATCACACCTCCGAATGCGGATCGGTACAAGTACATGGTATGGCAGGTGACGGTGGAAACGTCCGGCAACCAGCCGGCGACGCTGACAATCAGCGATAAGATAACCGACAATCTCGAGGGTAAGGCTCTACCGGTTTTGTTCATTCGCAACCCGAGTAATCCTGGCATGCTGATTCCCTCGGGAACCCTTGGACAACCATTACAGGCGGACATAAACAATCCGTCGGAATCGGATACGTACTACATCATCACCGAATATCCGAAGACCGCCGATCTTGATGGGGCGGCACTGTCCGACGAGGTTACTGCCATGCTGATGCCGTCCGATACCGACGAGCCGCAGTACAGAAAAGATTCCGCGACTTTTACCAACACGCCCCCTGCCGACTTCGTGCCTCCGGAGAGCATGTACCGGTTGCAGAAAGGCGTTCAGAAATCCCAGAGTGATGATGTCAACTGGTCAAGCCGTTACAAATACCGTAGTCAAAGTGACGGCGACGATGTGCAGATCGATGGCGGCCTGACCGCCCTTGCCAACGGCGAAAATGTTGTGAGCAACGATTTCGTCAACCACTATTACGCCAACACCTACAGCCTGACCACTGACAGCGGCAACGTGTCGAGCACTCAGTCTGATTACGGCAAGGTCGCGGTGCGGCACGAATTCATCGATGACATGTTCGCCTTCGGTGACGCCAAAGCCAATGAGATGGAACAGGACGGCGACGATCCATCCGGGGGAAGCGGCGAACCTCCCCAACGTGGATTCGCCCAATTGCAGCCGGGCGACTACTCCATCAGCAATATATACATTCCTCGGGGAAACTGTTTCAACAAAGGATGCAGTGAAGCGGGAAACGAGTACAAGAGTGGCCTGACGATTTACAGATACGGATACGATTGGAACTCTGAATCATGGAAAATGATTAACGATCCGGCCGCTGACGACCTGATTGAGATCTGGGCGAAAGCAGGAGATGGCCGTTGGCATATGCTCTGCTCTGAGAAGGCTTCAGCCGTCGCCGCGTATGGATACCAAGGTTCTGCCTATGGTGGAACCGCTGTGAAGGCGGTGTGCACCGGCAAGGACATTGGAGCCATCGAATTGAACCTTCACGTGGAGATCACGTTGAATCCAACCGAACATGTGAAGCAATTGCTGCACACGGTGGATCAGACAACCGGCAAAGATACGGACAAGCTGCGCGATGCGGCCTACCTCACCGATTTCAACACGATGAAAGTGTACCGTGGAAACGTTTTCCTCGATAGCAGCGGTGACCCGCATCAGATTCCGGACGGTTCGCAATACACGTCTGATATGCGCGGCTTTTGCCTTCCACAGAGGAATGATTCATCATGTGCCCCTCCCAGTTCTGGACTCGCAATCGGGCAAGATGATGAGAACGACATAAGTCAGTCGTATCAAGGTTGGCATGACATGTTCAACGTCCTGCCTTTTGGTCCTCAGAAAAAGGAAACGGGAACGGAGAATCAAGGTGGTCCGCCTTCTCCCGACTGGTTGCTGCACGCGACCGCACAACAGAAGCTGACACCATTCAAACCCGTTTCGGTCATCCACAAAAGCGCCGAATCCACGGTCAATGATGTCGCGCACCGTCAATGGAAGGTCTCATGGAGCGTGAAGGCCAATGAATGCGCGACCCCGGTTAGCTGGTGGGAGGATGGCGATTGCACATCGGGCAAAAATCACTTCTTCGGCATGTACGTCAACAAGTTGAACGGCAAGCCACAAAACCGTGGCACATTCTGGGATCTGCTGCCGGCGGGCCTCCATCCGGACATGGACAGCATCGAGGTGAAGGGAACCAGAGGGGAAAAGCCCATGACAATCGTCTCGGCTGATTTCTTCACCAACTGGAAGAAATCCGGTCGTGACATGCTTAAGGTGGTGGCCGCTGCTCCGCCTGAATCGGAGGATTACAAGGGAAACTACAACTCCGACGGTTCCGGCATGATTTTGACATTCGATTCGGCCATCGACTATGACGACATCTGGGATTTGGGGCATGGGACTCTCGATTTGAATAATGTCGCCTCTTACGAGACCGGCAATGATTCCATAAGCCAAGGTGCCACGAATTCCGATAAGAATGCCATATCGTCCGGGGGCTTCACTGATCAGGAGAAAGCATGGATGACCGGGCTGAACGATAATAGCGAAATCTCAGCGCAGGCTCGGTTCCTATACGACTACGCTTCCACAAGCGTCAGCGTCAGCTCGGCATCCTCAACCGGTCTGTCCAAATACGTGCGCGGCGGGCAGTACAGCTTCTGGACGAACGGCAAGAACAATCAGGTGACCGTCCGAGCGGGCGGCGAATACCAGTATCGACTCCGGTACGGCACGGACAGCGACACCAGAGCCAAGAACGTTGTGCTGTACGATTCGCTGGAGAACTATCTGTCGACGGACACGAGCACCACGGATATCCAGATCGACGGCAGTACGCCGCGCTGGCGTGGCACATTGCAAAGCGTGGATCTGTCCAAGATCCCGTCGGACGTTCAGGCGAAGGTCTACTACTCCACCAAGAACAATCTGAAACTGTCGGGTGCCACGACCGACAATCATGATCTGACGGACACCTCCATATGGACGGAGTGCACGCCAAGCACGACGGACGATTGTTCCACGCAATATGCGAACGCGCACGCCATCGCCGTCGACCTCAGCAAGAAGACGGACGGCGGTGACTATGTGCTTCCCTCCAATAGCGCGCTCAGCGTGATACTGAACATGAAGGCTCCGTCGGAAGCCCAAACGGTCAAGGACTACGTGAACAAGGATGCCCACGCCTACAACGGCGTGCACGCGACCTTCAAGAACATCAATACGTCCGATACGAACGCGCACTATCTGGACATCGGCTACACCAAGGTCGGCTTGGTCGGTGACGAGGCCATGTTCGATTTCACCAAAGTGGACGGCTCCACCACGGCACGCAGGCCGTTGGCTGGCGCGCAGTTCAGACTGTTCCAATGGAAGGGCACCGGTGCCGCTCCGACGTCCGGTCTGATCGACACGAGCAGCCCCGGAACGGATTGGACGCAGCGTGGAGATGTGCTGACCAGCGGCTCCAACGGCAAAGTGGACTTCGGCGGTCTGCCCGAAGGAACCTACCGTCTGGTGGAGGTCGGCGCGCCGGAGGGATTCTCCCTGCCGGACGTGCAATGGCAGCTCACGGCGCCGAAACCGACGGACAAAACCGCGGGAACGACGATCACGCAGCATAACCTCGTCACCGTGACGGCAGGCAGCGGAACCCAGCAAGCTGGCGCGGACCAGTTGACAGAATCCTCCGACTCCTATTGGTCCACCACGTCGGATTCCACGTCCGGACTGACTCTGACCAACTACAGATTGCCTCTGCCTGCCACCGGCGGCCCGGGAACATGGTGCAGGATGGCGGGTTGCGTCGTCTTCGCAGCGGCCGCCACGGTGATGACGGGAGCGTTGTTGCGGAGAAGGCGTCGTTCGATCCGCTGAAATCATGCTGGCGATTCTGTGGCTACCGCTACAGTGGTGCGTATGAGTGATTTTGTGGATCGAGTGACCGTCCATGTCAAGGGCGGCGACGGCGGCAATGGTTCCGCCGGCATCCGTAGGGAGAAATACAAGCCGTTGGCCGGCCCGAACGGCGGCAATGGCGGCGACGGCGGTTCCGTGATCTTCATGGCCGATTCGAACGCCAACAGCCTGCTCGACTACCGTTTCATGCCCCATCGCGAGGCGGAAAGCGGCACCATGGGCCTGGGCGACACGAAGGACGGTTCGAAGGGCGCCGACCTGATCCTGCCCGTCCCGGTGGGCACGGTCGTGTTCGAAGCCAAGGGACCGCAGGGCAAGCCGAAGCATCCGGGCGAGCAGCTCGCCGACCTGCGTCATGCAGGAGACAAGTTCGTCGTGGCCGCGGGCGGCAACGGTGGTCTCGGCAATGCGGCGCTGGCCAATCGCACCCGTCGTGCGCCGGGCTTCGCACTGTTGGGCGAACCGGGCGAGGAACGCGACGTCATCCTCGAACTCAAGTCCATCGCCGACGTGGCGCTGGTGGGCTTCCCGTCCGCAGGCAAGTCGAGCCTGATCGCGGCGATGAGCTCCGCCAAACCGAAGATCGCCGACTATCCGTTCACCACGCTCGTGCCGAACCTCGGCGTCGTGGTGGCCGGCGACATGCGCTACACCATCGCCGACGTGCCGGGCCTGATTCCGGGCGCATCCCAGGGTAAAGGCCTCGGCCTCGAATTCCTGCGCCACATCGAACGCACCGAAATCATCGCCCACGTCATCGATTGCGCCACCCTCGAACCCGGCCGCGACCCGATGAGCGACTACCAGGCGCTCGAACACGAGCTCGCCGAATACGCCGGCAAGCTCGAACTGCCGCTCGGCGCGATTCCGATTCCCGAACGTCCGCGCATCATCATCCTCAACAAGGTGGATGTGCCGGAAGCCAAGGAACTCGCCGAATTCGTCAAGCCCGAATTCGAAAAGCTCGGCCTCAAGGTCCACATCATCTCCACCGCCTCCCACGAGGGCCTGAAGGAACTCAACTGGGCACTGGCCGACCTCGTGACCAACATGCGTGCGGAAGTCGCCAAGCGCGAGCAGGCCGAGGAAGAGGCCCGCGTGGTCATCAAGCCGCTCGAGGAGCCGCGCAACCGCCGCCGTCGCAACGACGAAGGCGGCAACGCGCTCGACTTCACCGTGGAACGCAAGGAGAACGGCAACGGCGAAGTCTGGTACGAGGTGCTCGGCACCAAGCCGGAACGTTGGGTCATGCAGACCAACTTCGATAATGACGAGGCCGTCGGCTACCTTGCCGACCGTCTGGCCAAGCTGGGCGTCGAAGACGAGCTGCGACACAAGGGCGCCAAGCCGGGCGACGAAGTGCGCATCGGCCGTGGCGACCGTGCCGTGGAATTCGATTGGGATCCGACCATCGCGGCCGGCGCGGAAATGCTCGACGGCACCCAGTTGGGTGCACGCGGCGTCGACCTGCGTCTGCAGGAATCGGACGGCCGCGCGCAGCGCCGCACCAACACGGAACGCCGTCGCCAGTACCACGAGATGATGGACGCTCGCCAGGCCGTGCGCGAGGCCATGATGGCCGAACGCAAGGCCGGACACTGGGCCGATCCGTCCGTGGACGACGACCGTCACGACGAGACCAGTCTTTTTGGACGTGGCGAGTCCGTCGACGACGAGGATGTGGAACAATAGGAACATCCAAAGAAGCCCGCCGATGTGCCGATGGCATGTCGGCGGGCTTTTCCAATGGCCGGTAACGGTACCGGGAGGAACTATGAACACGCCATCGCAAGCGCAGGTGCGCAGGGCTATAGCCGAAGCGCAGACCATCGTGGTGAAAGTGGGCTCAAGCTCGCTGACCGAGCCGAGCGGACACTTGGATCCGGAACGTCTGAACGCGCTCGTCGCGGCCATCGCCCGCGTACGGCTGATGGGAGGACGCGTGGTGCTGGTCTCCTCCGGTGCTATCGCGGCCGGCTTCGGCACGCTTGGCTTCGACAGACGCCCGACCGACGTGGCCGACCAGCAGGCGTGCGCGGCCGTCGGCCAAGGCCTGCTGATGGCCCAGTACGAGGCCGCTTTCGCACGGTACGGGCTGCGCGTCGGACAGATCCTCATCACCGTTTCCGACACGATCGCCCCACAGCAGTACCGCAACGTGCGCCGTACGCTCGACCGCCTGCTCGACTTGGGCGCGGTGCCGATCATCAACGAGAACGATTCCCTCGCGTCCAACGAGATCCGGTTCGGCGACAACGACCGTCTGTCCGCGCTCATCGCCAACATCGTCGTCGCCGACGCGCTCGTCCTGCTCACCGACGTGGACGCGCTGTACACCGCGCCGCCAAGCGAGCCCGGCTCGAAGCGCATCTCCTATGTGCCGAACGTCGAGGACGCGCTGGCGAAGGTTCAGGTCGGCGGAACCGGCTCGAACGTCGGCACCGGCGGCATGGTCACCAAAATGGAGGCCGCGCGCGTCGCCGCGGTGTCCGGCATTCCCGCGGTGTTGACATGCGCGTCGAACGCAGGTCCCGCGATGATGGGCGATCCGGTCGGCACCGCGTTCGCGCCGATCAACGACCGCGGTTCGTCACGTAGGCTGTGGATTGGCTTCGCCTCCCACCCGCAGGGCACGCTGGTGGCCGATTCCGGCGCGGCCAAGGCGGTGCGCGGGGGAGCGGCCAGCCTGCTTGCGGCCGGCGTGGTGGAAGTGAAGGGCGATTTCGCCGCCGGCGACGCCGTCTGGGTTGACGACGAGCAGGGCAACCATTTGGCCAAGGGCCTGGTCGGCTTCGACTCCGAGGAGATCCCGCAGATGCTAGGACGCAATACTGCCCAGCTCAAGCGTTTCCTCGGCGAGGAATACGCGCATCCACTGGTGCACCGCGACAATCTCGTACTGGTCTGAACGCGTCCGTCCGACGTTCGGCGCGTGCCCGACGCGGAGCCGACATGTGTTGATGCCGGAACGGAGCGGACGTGTGTCGTGGGGCTGTTGTTTTTCGCGTGCCGGGTCTAGCATGGCAACCATGACTATGGCTGACTGGCAGACTCTATCCGACCGTATCAATCACGTGGCCCCGAGCGCCACCCTGGCGGTCGATTCCAAGGCGAAGGCGATGAAGGCCGCCGGAATCGACGTCATCGGCTTCGGCGCGGGCGAACCGAACTTCCCGACCCCGGCGCCGATTGTCGCGGCCGCCGCGGCCGCCGTGCAGGATCCCAAGAACTATCGTTACACGCCCACGGCCGGCCTTCCCGAACTGCGCAAGGCCATTGCCGACAAGACGCTGCGCGACTCGGGCTACGAAGTCGACCCGAGCCAGGTCATCGTGACCAACGGCGGCAAGCAGGCCGTCTACGAATCGTTCCAGATCTTGCTCAACGAGGGCGACGAGGTCATCATCCCCACCCCGTACTGGACCAGCTATCCGGAAGCCGTGAAGCTCGCCGGCGGCGTGCCCGTGACCGTGTTCGCCGGCTCCGACCGCAACTTCGAACCGAGCATCGAGGACATCGAAGCCGCGCGCACCGAGCGCACCAAAGCCATCATCGTGAACACGCCGAACAACCCGACGGGCGCCGTGTGGAAGCCGGAAACCGTCAAGGCCATCGCCGAGTGGGCCATCGAACACCACGTGTGGGTCATTTCCGACGAAATCTACGAACATCTCAACTATGACGGCGCCAAAACCACGTACATCGGTGCCATCGCGCCCGAAGTGCGCTCCCAGCTGCTCGTGCTCAACGGCGTGGCCAAAACCTATGCCATGCCGGGCTGGCGCGTCGGCTGGATGATCGCCCCGGCCGACGTGGCCAAGGCCGCATCCAAACTGCAGGGCCACATGACCTCCAACGTGAACAACATCTCCCAGCGTGCCGCCATCGAAGCCGTCTCCGGCTCCCTGGACGCCGTCTACGAGATGCGCGCCGCATTCGACAAGCGCCGCCAGACTATCGTCGCCGCGTTGAACGACATCGAAGGCGTGAACTGCCCGGCCCCGACCGGCGCGTTCTACGCGTTCGCCGACGTGACCGCGCTGTTGAACAAGCCGCTCGGCACCAACAAGACCACGTTCGCCAACACTTCCGAACTGGCCGCCGCGTTGCTTGACGAAGGCCATGTCGCCGCCGTTCCGGGCGAGGCGTTCGGCGCGCCCGGCTACCTGCGCTTCTCCTACGCGCTTGCCGACGACGATCTGGTCGAAGGCATGCGCCGCATGAAGCATTGGGTCGAGGACTGAACGACCGGCCCCGCGCTCAACTGACGAAAAGTTCAGTTGATAGACGATATTTTTAGCGATTCGCGCTTCGGTGACATGCCGGGCGCGAATCTTTTTTTCGTTGGAAAATAGCGGTTTCTTGCGATTCGTCGTGAATCGGGTTGGACGAAGTCGCGAAAACCCGCTATTATTTCGACTTGGCGGTTTTGCCGTCTGCTTCTTGCGTGGTTTTGCATAGAATCCTCGCCGGCAAGTGGAGACGGCAGAGTTCACCTAGGGAAGTGGCGCAATTGGTAGCGCAACGGTCTCCAAAACCGTAGGTTGTGGGTTCGAGTCCCGCCTTCCCTGCCAAGCTTTTTACAACAAGCCCAGCGGAGGATTATTATGGCGAAGGCGAAGAACAGCGAGAAGGCCATTAAGCCGAACATCTTCATGCGCATTGGCTTGTTCATCAAACAGATTATCGACGAACTCCGCAAGGTCGTCACTCCGACCAGCAAGGAACTGTTCTTCTGGTCCCTCGCCGTGTTTATCTTCGTGCTGCTGCTGATGGCACTGGTCACCGGCATGGACTACGGTCTGGGCAAGCTGACCCTGTGGATATTCGGCTGATAAACAACTTGAAGGTGAAAGTGCATGACTGACGAAGTGTTTTCCGACAACCTCGACGAGGCTTCCAAGGCTGATACCGAGGCTGCTGCCGCTGTTGAGGCGCTGCCGGCCGAAGGTGAGGCCGTCCAGGCCGTCGCCGCCGATCAGGCGACCGATGAGCAGGCCCAGTCCGAGCAGGACGCTCCGGAAGAGCAGACCGCGGAAACCACTGAGGATGAAGACACTGAGCAGGATGCCGGCGCCAAGGCTGTCGAGGAATTCTCCAAGAGCCTGCGCGACCTCGAAGGCAAATGGTATGTGCTGCACACCTATTCCGGTTATGAGAAGCGCGTGAAGACCAACGTCGAATCCCGCGTGGCCAGCTTCGGTATGGAAGACAAGATCTTCCAGGTCGAAGTGCCGATGGAAGAAGTCGAAAAGCACACCGAAAAGGGCAAGAAGGTCATCACCCGCGTGCGTGTGCCCGGCTATGTGCTGATTCGCATGATTCCGGACGAGAACGCTCGTCGCATCGTGCGCGAAACCGAAGGCGTCACCGGCTTCGTCGGTCCGACCAAGGATCCGGCACCGCTGTCCCGCAAGGAAGTCGTCTCCATGATGGCTCCGATGATCGCTTCCGAAGCGCTCAAGGCCGCTGGCGACAAGCCGGCCGCAGCCAAGAAGCGCACCCTCGAAGTCTCCTACGCTCCCGGCGATCAGGTCACCGTCACCGACGGACCGTTCACCACCATGGCCGCCGTCGTCTCCGAAGTCGATCCGACCACGCAGAAGCTCACCGTGCTCGTGTCCATTTTCGGCCGCGACACGCCAGTGGAGCTTGGCTTCAACCAGGTTGAAAAATTAGCCTGAACGTGCATGACGGAGCGTTAGCTGCGTTGCTCCAAGCTTGACGCACCTTGGTACGCCTGCGCTTGGGCGCCTTGCTACCGCACGCGTCACACCCATTCAGGAACCTGAAATCGTGATTCTTTTGAACCCCGCTTCGGCGGGGTTTCTTTGTATATATTGCCATACGCGCAATGTCGTGGCGGAATCGCATAATGGAAAAGTTGTGTCTGGAGGGTTTTCTGCCCGAATCGCATGAAATCCGCTAGCACAGCACAGCAATATACGTTGCGGAAGGAACCGGACGCGGGAGACCTACTCCGGTGCCGCTAACCACCGCTTCACAGAAAGAAGAACCATACAATGGCTCCTAAGAAGAAAGTCTCGGCGCTTCTCAAGCTCCAGATTCAGGCCGGCAAGGCCAACCCGGCTCCGCCGCTGGGCCCGGCTCTGGGTTCCCATGGCGTGAACATCATGGACTTCTGCAAGCAGTACAACGCTGCCACGCAGGACAAGATGGGCCAGGTCATCCCTGTTGAGATCACCGTCTACGAAGATCGTTCCTTCACCTTCATCCTGAAGACCCCGCCGGCAGCAGCTCTGCTGAAGAAGGCTGCGGGCATCCAGAAGGGTACCGAGAACCCGCTGACTCACAAGGTCGGCTCCGTCACCAAGGCTCAGGTCCGTGAGATCGCCGAAATCAAGATGGCCGATCTGTCCGCACGCGACGTCGAAGCCGGCATGAAGATCATCGCGGGCACCGCCCGTTCGATGGGTATCACGGTTACCGACTGAGAGGAGAAGGACAAATGGTACAGCGTTCCAAGAAGTATCGCGAAGCGGCTGAGAAGGTCGATTTCAACAACCTTTACACCGCCAACGAAGCCATCGCTCTCCTCAAGAGCATGCCGGAGTACAAGTTCGATCAGACCGTCGAGGCCGTGCTGCGCCTGAACGTGGATCCGCGCAAGGCCGACCAGCTGGTCCGCGGTTCCGTGAACCTGCCGAACGGCACCGGTAAGACCGCCAAGGTTCTCGTCTTCGCTCGTGGCCCGAAGGCCACCGAAGCCCTCGAGGCCGGCGCCGACATCGTCGGTGACGACGACCTCGTGAAGAAGGTCGCCGACGGCTTCCTCGACTTCGATTCCGTCGTCGCCACCCCGGACATGATGGGCAAGGTCGGCCGCCTCGGCCGCGTGCTCGGTCCGCGTGGCCTCATGCCGAACCCGAAGACCGGCACCGTGACCATGGACGTCACCAAGGCCATCAAGGACATCAAGGGTGGCAAGGTTGACTTCCGTGTCGACAAGAACGGCAACCTGAGCTTCCTCATCGGCAAGATGTCCTTCACCGAGCAGGCTCTGGACGAGAACTTCAAGGCCGTCGCCGACGAAGTCAAGCGTCTGAAGCCGGCCACCGTGAAGGGTCGCTACGTCACCAAGGCGACCATCACCTCCACGATGAATCCGGGCGTCCCGGTCGATCCGTCGGTCATCGCCTGAGAACGACGTCATAACGCGAACTGACGCGTGACGCAAGCAAAGGACCCGCATCTGCCAACGCAGGTGCGGGTCCTTTCATATCTGCGTCATATCCGTCGCGTCCGTCGCGATTAATGGTCGCGCATACGTCCGATCGCCAGAGCCGTGGTCAGCACATACGCGTCGCGCGGATCGGTGGCATCCCAGCCGGTCGTTTCGGCGGCGCGCTTCAGACGGTACCGCACGGTGTTCGGATGTACGTTCAGCTCCTTCGCCGTGTTCTCCAACGAACTGCCGTGCCTCAGGAACGTGGACACCGTCAGATAGGTGGGATCATCGGGATTGTCGCCGCGCAGCACCTGGTACACGTTCCAGTACAGTTCCTCGCGCGCGTAGTCATCGCCCAGCAGCGCGCGTTCCGGCAGTAGCTCGTCGTCGCGCAGCGGACGTGAGGGCTCGGGCAGCGCGGGAGCGGCCTGCAGCGAGAACATCGTCTCGCGAATCGCATGCGATGCCCCACCCACACCCGAACGGACGGGGCTCAGATACAGCGGTTCGTTCTCGCTGAAAGCCGGCATGACCGAAGTGCAGGTCACCTCCGGCGTGACAGCGTTCATTTGGCGGATCAGCGCCAGCAGAAAATGCCCGTAGGTGCCGATGACCACATGCTCGCCGCCCAAATCGCGAACCGCCTTGCGGATGTCAAGAGAAGCGGAGGCGATGCTGGCGGCCGGAACCCCGCCAATCGCAAAGCAATCGAAATCGCCCTGCCATCCGAGGACGTTCATCAGCGAAACCACGCGATCGTCCGTCATATTCGTCAACAGGCATTCGAAGGCCAGCCGTTCGATGGTCGCATCATCGGTATGCCCTGACAAAAGGTCGAGAATATCTGCCTGCTCGGAAATCATAATCGACCATTCTAGCCGTCATACCCCTTGAATCGCCGAACGTTTCCGTCGGCTGAGCTGGCCAATCCGGTCGCATTCGGGCAGTGACGGTAATATGCCGCTTATGAGCGAAAAGAAGAAAGCCGGAAAGGTGGCGACGGTCCTCAGCTGGACGTTGGGCGTGCTGGCATGCCTGTGGGTGGCGTGGTGTTGCGCCATCGGCCCTCTGTACTGGTTTGGCACGGGATTGTCCGGTTTCGGATGGAGCAACGCGGCGTACATGGCGATCGCCTTCGTCATTTCGTTTGCGATGCTGCGCGCCCTGGTCCGATACGGTCGCGGCGAACGCGTGCTGCCGAGGTATTTCGCACGCCGTCACGAGAAGCTCCGCCATGAGATCGCGGGCACGCCCACGACGGTGCTGGGCATCATGTTGCGCCACCTGCACGATGCCGCGCACAGCCGTCCGGGGCGCGCCATCCACGCGGTGATCGTCTGGGGCGGCCGCAAATTGACGAGCTGCACCGACTGCTGGTGGAAGCTCATGCTGGTGTTCGTGATTGGCTGGCTGTGGGTTCCGACCACATTGCTTGCCGCGTTCGGCGCCGATATTCGCTCGCAGATCCGCGAATTCAGCTGGGTTCTGAACCAGTGGACGGGACTGAAGCAGCCGTACATCGGATTCTTCTCGTTCGTGCCAATGGACATCTATCCGACCGCGCATTACATGTGGCCGGCCAATCCCACGTATCTGACCGACCAGCACAATGTCGTGCTGACCGTCGTCTACGGCGCCTTCGCCGCGGTCTCCCGCTATCTCACCGATTCCAACGACGCCGGCATCGTCGTCTTGGCTGCGCTGCAATGGCTATTCGCCGCGTTCTGCTGCGCCGCCACCGCGAACCGCTTCTTCAACCTGCCGTGGCGCCGACTGGGCGTGGGCACGTTCGACTTCTCGCATCCGGAACGCCACGACTGCTGGAACATGCGTGATTTCACCCATCCCGAGGCGGGAGTGGTGGCACGCCCGTCCAGATTGCGCGCCGGAGCGAAGACGCGTTTCGTGATTCTGCTGTTCTTCATGGTGTGCCCGTTGTCGGTGTTCGCCACGATCTCGCTGACCAAATCGCCGTTGTTCGCCTTCGCGTTCGTCTGGTGGTTCGGCGTGTGGTACGAGCTGCACATGACGCATATCAAGGCGCTGCCCACCATCAACGGCAAGCCCATGAAGCTGCGCAAGCGCTCGCTGTGCGCGCTGTTCGCATCAAGCTGCGTCATGCTGATCAGCGCGAAGTACGCGTGGTACATCATCCTGTTCGCGGCGGTGCTGGCGCTGGTCAACGACCGCAAACGCTGGAAGACGTACGCGGTCGCGCTGCTGCTGCCGACCGTGCTCATCCACGGCGGTCTCGTGTATCTGGTGAACAGCGGAGCCATCATCGGCGGCGACCCGATCGAAAGCCGCGGCATCCAGCTGCAGCAGATCGCACGCGTCGCGAAATACAATCCGCAAGGCATCCCCGAGGACGCCGCCAAAAAGCTCGCCCCGATCTTCAACCTCGACCAGATGGCGGAATCGTACTTCCAGCAGGACGCCGATCCGGTGAAATCGTCGGGCATCCAATCCAAAAAGGTGAGCTATAAATGGCGCACCGTCACCGAAAAGGACATGGATAACTTCAACGACGCATGGTGGCAGATCGTTAAGGCGAACCCGCAGATCGCGCTCGACGCCTTCTTCGCCGAATGCTTCGGCTATTTCGACGTGGTCGACCTGCCGTACGTGTCCATGGACTATTACGTGAACAACGACTACGTGCAGTCCGACAACGAATGGATCCACCTGTACAACCACAAGTGGCGCGACCAGGTGGCCGGCTTCGCCAAGCAATGGGGGAACATTCCCGTGATCGGATGGGTGACGCACGGCAACCTGTACGTCACGCTGACGCTGATCATCGGTGCCGCGGAAGTGGTGCTGCGCCGGTGGCGCTCGCTCTCGTGGCATCTGCCGCTGCTGCTGCTCATGGGTGTGATGATCACTGCGCCGGCCAACAATTTCGAACGGCACATGCTTCCGGTTGCGTTCGTGTTCGGCTTCCTGTGCCTGCAATTCTGGCGCGAATCGTGTGCCGCGAGGATTGCCGCGGACAACGTGAGGCGGTTTGGTACGTGCAATGCGTAGAATAGGGGGAAGTAAGGAGCGAGAATGATGATTAAGGATTCCGCATTGACCATGCCCCGTACCTGCGTTGCCGCCGATATGGTGGTGGCGCTCGATTCGGTCGACTCCACCAACACCTACGCCGCGGAGCAATTGCGTGAAGGCCATTTATTCGGCTCCGAGAAGTACATCAGCGCTGATGGCTTCAGCATGTGCGATTGGACGGGCCGCGAGATCGTGGCGATATGCGCGGACGAGCAGACCGCGGGGCGCGGCAGGCTTGACCATCAGTGGGTCAGCGTGAAGGGCGAATCGTTCATCGTCTCCCTGGTGGCGACCGTTCCCGCCTCAATTGTGCGGGATACGTCCGTCAACGGATGGCTGCAGATGATCGCGGGGCTCGCCGTGCGCGACGCCGTCGCCGGCGTGGTGATCGACTTCGATGGCACGCTCGACGGAAAGATCGAATTGAAATGGCCGAACGACATCTTCGTCGGTGGAAAGAAGCTGGGCGGCGTGCTCGCGGAGATGGTGCCGCTCGCCGGAACCTCCGCGGCTGAAGAGCCCGATATGGACGGTGGTTCCGCCGGTTCCGCAGGCTCCGAGGAAGGCGCGTCCAAGGAGCGCGTTGGCATCGTATTCGGTATCGGATTGAATCTGGATGTGCCCGAAAGCCGTCTGCCGTCCGCCCAGGCCACGTCGATGCAGCTGGTCGCGACCGGAATGCCGGATACCAGCATCCTGCGCGATGCGATCGCGGCGCGATTGGTCGAAGGATTGCGCAAACGTCTGACGGCCTTCGAGGAGAATCCTCACGGCGAGGCGGAGAGCGCGCTGAAGGAGATGACCGCGGCATGCTGGACGATCGGTAAGCCGTGCGAGGCGCATTTCGTGGACGGTGGCTCCCTGCATGGCACGGCGTTGTGGATCAACAGGGATGCTTCCATCACCATCAAGGACGAAAACGGCGATATGCACGTGGTGCATACCGCCGATGTGGGTGTCTTGGCAAAATAGCCTTCACATAGCCTTCAATGGCAGCCGATGGACGTCACGTGTCCACCGGCTGCCATCGCATATCATCGCAAGTCACCGAAGCTTGGCAAGTCCGGACGCGACGAGCGAGACGGCGACGGCCTTGATGCAATCGCCGATGACGAAGCCCATGGAAGCGACGGCCACGATCGGCAGAGCCACGCCAGTGATGGCGGACTGCACGATGAAGCCGAGCAGATAGTCGAGCACGATGCAGCCGGCCGCGCAGGCGAGCAGGTAGCGCGCGGCAGTCAGCGCGGCGTGCTTCGGGGAATCGACGCGCGCCTGGCCCTTCAGCAGCGAGGTGACGACGGCGGCCGGCAGGAATCCGATGAGGAAGCCGGCGCTCGGGCCGACCAAAGCCATGGTGGAGGCGCCGCCGGCGAACACCGGCAGACCCGCCGCGCCCGCCGCCAGATACATGAGCACCGAAGCTCCCGCCTGCTTCCACGGCAGCATCAGCGCGGCCAGCATGACCACGAACGTTTGCAGGGTGATCGGAACCGGAGTGCCGGGGATCGGCACCTCGCCGGCCATGGAGGCGGCCGCGAGCAGCACGGCGAAAAGCGCCGGCTTCAGAACGGCGCCGAACTTGCCTCCGGTGGCGTTCTTTGCTGTGGATGCGATGGTCAGGATTGCGTTGCGCATAATGGGATGCTCCCCCTCTCGACAGGTGACGAAAAAGCTGGTTCCGTCAAACAACGTTCCCCATCGTAGGTTTGCTAACTTTCGGTAACGTTTGTGGAGCCTTACAAAAAAAACTTGGATCTTTTGTGGGAAACGAGTTCGTCGGATCGTGCCTCGACGGCCATAATTTGACACTATGCCTAGAAATGTCAACAAACTACTGGTGGCGAACCGCGGCGAAATCGCGCTTCGCGTCGTGCGCACCGCCCGTGAGATGGGGATTCCCACGGTCGCGGTCTACGCCGAACAGGACCGTCACGCGCAGTATGTGCGGATGGCCGACGACGCGTATCTGCTGTCCGGCGACACCTACAAGGACACGTACCTCAACGAGGATCTGCTTATCGACATCCTGCGTCGCAGCGGCGCCGACGCCGTGCATCCCGGATATGGTTTCCTCTCCGAAGTCTCCTCCTTCGCGCAGAAGGTCATCGATGCCGGCGCCACATGGATCGGGCCGAATCCGAAGGCGCTCGTCGACCTGGGCGACAAGATCACGGCCCGTCGCGTGGCCACCTTTGCCAAGGTTCCTCCGGTTCCTGGCATCTCCCATTCGATTTCCGATATGCGACTGCTGCTCGATTTCGCGCACACGCACGGCTATCCGCTGATGCTCAAGCGCACCGATGGCGGTGGCGGCCGCGGCATCACGCTCGTGCACGACGATGACGAGCTGCGCGGCTTCTACATGAACCATGACGCGCTGCAGGGCGGCGATTTGGACGAGTATTTCGTCGAACGATTCATCGACAAGGGCCGTCATGTCGAAACGCAGTGCGGCCGCGATTCGCACGGCAACTTCACTGTGTACTCCACCCGCGACTGCTCCGTGCAGCGCCGCAACCAGAAGCTCGTCGAGGAGGCGCCGGCTCCGTTCCTGCCCGATGGCGTGCTCGAACAGCTGGAAACCTACTCGTGTCGTCTGTTCGACGCGGTCGATTATGTGGGTCTCGGCACCTGCGAGTTCATGGTGACTGAACAGGGCAAGGTCTACTTCCTGGAAGTCAACCCCCGACTGCAGGTGGAGCACACCGTCAGCGAGGAGGTCTGCGGCCTCGACTTGGTCCGCGAGCAGATCACCATCGCCAACGGCGGCGAGCTGACCATGGAACATCCGCTGCGCGGACACAGCTTCGAGCTGCGTCTGACCTGCGAGGATCCGGCCAAGAACCTGGCGCCGAGCTCCGGCACGCTGACCAAGCTCGCATGGCCGTCCGGCCCGGGCATCCGTGTCGATTCCGGCGTGGTGGAAGGCGACACCATCTCCCCGAAGTTCGATTCGATGATGGGCAAGCTCGTGGTCACCGCCTCCGACCGTGCGGCAGCCGTGGCACGTGTGCGCCGCGCGTTGGAAGAGCTCAAGGTGGAAGGCGTGCCGACCCCGGCAAGCCTGTTCGAGCAGATCTTCAACGACGACGAGTTCACCGCCGAGCATGGCGTGGCCTACGACGTGAGCACGAAATGGCTGGAACGCAAGTACCTGAACAAGGAAGCATCCTCCACCAAGGGCGGCCAGCCGGCATCCATGGCCGGCGCCGCCGGTGCGAAGGAAGCCGAGCAGAAGGAATCCAGCGAAACCTTCGTCATCGAAGTCAACAACCATCGTGTGTCGCTGACCGTGCCGAACGATATCGTGGCCAACCTGACCGGCGGCGCCAAGGCGCGTGACGCCAAGCGCGCCATCCAGCCGCTGCGCGGACAGGGCCTGCACCACGTCGAAAAGAAGCAGCAGGGCAACGACGGCCAGTCCGGTGTGATCGCCAGCCCGATGCAGGCCGTTGTCACGCGCGTCAACGTCGCCGAAGGCCAGGAAGTGGCCAAGGGTGATCTGCTTGTGGTACTCGAATCCATGAAGATGGAGAACTACGTGTACGCGCCGGTCAAGGGCACCGTCACCAAGATCTTCGTCGGCCCGGCGGCAGGCATCGAAGCGGGCGAGACGTTGATGACCATCGACGTCAACGGCGCTTCCAAGGCGGCTGACGGCAAGCCGGCAACGGACGGTAATACGGAAACCAAGACGGAAGGTGGCGCGAAATGACCGACATCATCGCAAGCCCGGCCGTCAAAGAGGCCGTGAAGGTCGTCATGGAACAGCAGGAGCGACTGGGTAACGAAGCGGCTGCCGAAGCCCGCGAATCGCAGCCGATCCGTACGTCTGTGCTGCGTGCCGCGCAGCTCGCCGCCGAAGCCGAAGACCACGCCCGCGGTCGCCAGCACGTCAAAGGCAAGCTGACCGCACGCGAGCGCCTCGACCTGCTGCTCGACACCGGCTCCTTTGAGGAGATCGGCCGATTCCGCGGCGGAGACATCAACGGCGGTCGCGCGGGATCCGCGGTCATCACCGGCTTCGGCGAAGTGTTCGGCCGCAAGGTGGCCGTCTACGCGCAGGACTTTTCCGTCAAAGGCGGCACACTCGGCGTGGCCGAAGGACGCAAGATCTGTCATCTGATGGACAAGGCGCTCGACCTCAAGGTGCCGATCGTCGCGCTTATCGACTCCGGCGGCGCGCGCATCCAGGAAGGTGTGGCCGCGCTGACCGAATACGGGCACCTGTTCCGCAAGACCTGCGATGCCAGTGGTTTCGTGCCGCAGCTGTCGCTGATCCTCGGCCCGTGCGCCGGCGGCGCCGTTTACTGCCCGGCCCTGACCGACCTGATCATCATGACCCGCGAGAACTCCAACATGTTCGTCACCGGCCCCGACGTGGTCAAGGCGGCCACCGGCGAAGTGATCAGCATGGACGATCTGGGCGGCGGCTACGTGCACAACGCCACGTCCGGCGTGGCCCACTATCTCGGCGAGGACGAGGCGGATGCGATCGACTACGCGCGTACCGTGCTCGCCTATCTGCCGTCCAACTCCGACCAGCAGCCGCCGGTCTACGCGTACGCGGCCACCCGCGCCGACCGTGACGTGGCCAAACGCCTCGCCACCATCGTCCCGGACAACGACCGTCAGCCGTACGACGTGCTCGACGTGATCCGCTGCATCGTGGACTACGGCGAATTCGTGCAGGTGCATGAGCTGTTCGCCGCCTCCGCGGTGGTCGGATTCGCCTGCATCGATGGACATCCGGTCGGTATCGTGGCCAACCAGCCGAACGTCAACGCGGGAATCCTCGACGTGGACTCTTCCGAGAAGGTGGCCCGCTTCGTGCGGCTGTGCGACGCGTTCAACCTTCCGGTGGCCACGCTGGTGGACACCCCGGGCTACAAGCCCGGCGCGGAGCAGGAGCATGCGGGCATCATCCGCCGCGGCGCCAAGGTGATCTACGCCTACGCCAACGCGCAGGTGCCGCTCGTCACCATCATCCTGCGCAAGGCCTTCGGCGGCGCATACATCGTGATGGGATCCAAGGCCATCGGCGCGGACCTCAACTACGCCTGGCCGTCCAGCCAGATCGCGGTGCTCGGCGCGGCCGGCGCGGTCAACATCATCCACCGCAAGGACCTGCAGAAAGCCAAGGACGCCGGCAAGGACGTCGAAGCGCTGCGCGCCAAGTACATCGCCGACTATGAACGCACCACCGTCAACGCGAACCTTTCGCTGGAAATGGGCGAGATCGACGCCATGATCGACCCCGAACAGACACGCGAGACCATCATCGAATCGCTCAGGCTGCTCGCCAGCAAGAAACGCGTCCACAGAACCACCAAACACCACGGCAACCAGCCGCTGTGACGGCGTGACGTTACCGGGCAACGCAAGCGGCCATGCGGTCGCATGAAATTTTTTGAAAAAGTAAGGAAGATTATGAACACCTTTTTTCTTGATCGACTGAACAGCGAGCCCCATGCGCTCGCCTTCGCCGGCCAGTCCACCCCGTGGCCGGTCGCGCTCGCCGACCAGAGCGCCAATCCGACGCTCGACGAGGCGCTGCACAAGCATGCGGCCGCCGCGCAGGCGCTGCTGTATCCGGTGTCCGCCGAACTGCTCGCCACAACCGGACGTCCGGTCGATCTGTTCGGCTTCGAGCCGAATTCGGCCCGTCTCGGCGCGGCCGCCGCCGCTTCCGCCAGTGTTCCCGGCATCGCGCTCACCCAGCTGGGCGCGCTGATCGACGCCGCGTCCCTCGGCTACAATCCCGCCAAGGCCAAGCCGGTCGCGGTGCTCGGCCACTCCCAGGGCGTGCTTGCCGTGCATATGGTGCAGGCGATCTGCGAAGCCGGTTCCATCGACGCAGCCGCAGCCAAGATCGACGAGATTCTTGCGATCGCAACGCTGATCGGCGTCGCCGGCACCCGTCAGGCACGCCAGCTCGGTCTCGCCGCGCGCCACGGCGAGGCGACCCCGATGCTGTCCGTCAAGGACATCACCCGCGCCCAGGTGGACGCGCTGATCGAACGCGTCGACGGCGCACGTGGCCCGATCGCCGTGGCCGTCACCAATTCCGCCACGCATTACGTGTTGTCCGGCTATCCGGAGGACCTGGCCGCATTCGGTGTGGAGGTCGCCAAGGAACACAAGCGTCAGGCCAAGCTGCGCGAAGAGAAGGTGCGTGGCGGCCGCGTGTTCGACCCGACGCTCGAATATCTCGACGTGACCCTGCCGTTCCACAGCCCGCTGATGGCCGATGCCGTCTCCCAGGCCGTCGCATGGGCCGAGGCCTGCGGCATCAACGCCGACCATGCCCGTGAGCTCGCCGCCGAAGTGCTGCTCAATCACGTGGATTGGGACGCCCGCGTGCGCGCCCTGATGAAGTCCACCGATCCGAGCGCCCTGTGGGTGCTGGACTTCGGCCCGGGCAACACCGTCGGCAAACTGTTCTCCACCGTGGCCCAGGGCACCGGCGTCGGCGTGGTGGAAGCCTCCACCGTGGCCGATCGCGGCGCGCTCTCCACGCTTGAGACCCTGCCGGAACGTACCCAGAACTGGACGCGTTTCGCGCCGAGCATCATCCACACGTCCGCCGGAGACAAGGTGCGCACCGCGTTCACCGAACTTACCGGCAAGGCTCCGGTGCTGCTGGCCGGCATGACCCCGACCACCGTGGAGCCGGAGATCGTGGCGGCTGCCGCCAACGCCGGCTACTGGGCCGAGCTCGCAGGCGGCGGCCAGGTCACCGCCAGCGTGTTCGACCGTCACGTGGCCAAGCTCGAGGAGGAACTCGAGGAAGGCCGCACCGTCGAATTCAACGCCATGTTCATGGACCGCTACCTGTGGAACCTGCAGTTCGGCTCCCAGCGCATCGTGCCGAAGAAGCGCGCCAGCGGCACCCCGATCGACGGCGTCGTCGTCTCCGCAGGCATTCCGGAATTCGACGAGGCCGTGGAACTCATCCACAACCTCAACGCCGACGGCTTCCCGTACGTGAGCTTCAAGCCGGGCACCGTCGACCAGATCCGCCAGGTGGTGCGCATCGCCAAGGCCGTCGCGCCAACCAAGGTGCTCATCGAGGTCGAAGGCGGCTCCGCAGGCGGCCACCACTCTTGGGAATCGCTTGACGATCTGCTGCTGAGCACCTACGCCGAAGTGCGCGAGCAGTCCAACCTCGTGCTCGTGGTCGGCGGCGGCATCGGCACGCCGGAACGCGGCGCCGACTACATCACCGGCGAATGGGCCACCGAATACGGCCGTCCGCTCATGCCTGTGGACGGCGTGCTTGTCGGCACCGCCGCCATGACCGCCAAGGAAGCCCACACCAGCCCCGAAGTCAAGCAGATGCTCGTCAACACCCCGGGCATTCCGGTCAAGGGCGATGGCAACGATCCGTTCGCCCCGCTGGGCGAGCAGTGGGTTCCGTCCGGACAGGCCAAGGGCGGCGTCACCTCCGGTCTGAGCCACCTGCATGCCGACATCTACGAGCTGGAGAACTCGTCCGCCCGCTGCGGCCGCCTGCTGGTGCGCGTGATGAAGCACCCGGAGGAGCTGGAAAGCCGTCGCGACGAGATCATCGCGGCGCTGAACGCCACCGCCAAGCCGTATTTCGGCGATCTGAAGACCATGACCTACCTTGAGTGGGCCCAGCGTTTCGCCGACCTCTCCTTCCCGTGGGTGGACGAAACCTACGCCGATCGCTTCCTGCATCTGCTGCAGCGCATCGAAGCCCGCGTCACCACGCAGGAAAGCGGCGAATTCGCATCGCTGTTCGCTTCCCGCGCCGACGTCGAAGCCGATCCGAACGCCGCGATCGCCAAGCTTGCCGAAACCTACCCGCAGGCCGGCGAGCTGACCGTCACCCCGATGGACGAGGCGTGGTTCCCGGTGCTCGTGCGCGAGTATCCGAAGCCGATGCCGTTCGTGCCGGTCATCGACAACGACCTGCTGCGTTGGTGGGGCCAGGACCAGCTGTGGCAGTCCGAGGACTCCCGCTATTCCGCCGATTCCGTGCGCATCATCCCCGGCCCGATCTCCGTGGCCGGCATCACCACCGTGGACGAGCCGGTGGCCGACATCCTCGGCCGCTTCGAAGCCGCCATGGTCAAGCGCGTGTCCGCCGAATCGGCGAGCGCCGACAAGACCGCCTTCGCCCAGTTGGGCGCGGCCGTCTCCGCCGAGGAATTCATCCGCAAATCCCCGAACATCTCCTGGGTCGGCCACCTCATGGCCAACCCGGCGTACGGCACCGCCAACGGCGACGCCAACTACGAGATCCGCAAGGTGGCCGTTGAAGGCAGCGTCGAAAAGTACGACCTCGACATCCATCTCGACACCTTCTGGGACAACGATCCGGACGGCGGCGCCTCCAAGCACGCCGTACGCGACATCGTCATTCCGCTGAACGTCGACGGCAACGAATCCGGCCTGTTCCCGGTCGTGGACCGCGACCGTCTGCCGGAGCACGTCTACTGCATGCTCGCCGACACCGCGGGCATCGGCAACACCGCCATCACCGGCGACAAGCTCACCGCCATGCCGCAGATCGAGGAAGTGCCCGACAAGACCGCCTTCCCGTTCGGCCAGGCGCACACCGGCTACACGTTGTCCGCCAACCTCGGTTTCGACCATGAGGCCGCCACCGGCGGCGCGCTGCCGAGCGACCTCGTGCCGTCCCGCATCGCCCCGGACGCGCTCGTCGGACCGGCTTGGCCCGCCATCTACGCGGCCCTCGGCTCCGTGTACGTCAACGGCTTCCCGGTCATCGAAGGCCTGCTCAACGCCGTGCATCTCGACCACCTTATCGAACTCGAGGTGAGCGAGGACGAGCTGCTGAAGCACACCGGCGAGCGCATCGAGCTCACCAGCTGGGCCGACGACTACTTCGAATCCGCCTCCGGCCGTGTGGTGACCATCCACGTCACGCACACCGCTCAGGACGGTACGCTGCTTGCCAACGAAACCGAGCGTTTCGCCATCCGCGGCCGCGCGTACTCCGACGCGCTGCCGCCGGAAGCGCCCGACTATGGTGGAATCGAAGCCGAAATCGAAAGCACTCCGCGCCGTCTGCTGCGTCGTGTGAAGGTCGTCGCTCCGCACGAGATGACCGCTTTCGCCCGTACTTCCGGCGATTTCAACCCGATTCACACCTCCCATCGCGGTGCCGCCGTCTCCGGTCTCGCCGCGCCGCTCGTACACGGCATGTGGCTGTCCGCCACCGCCCAGTATGCGGTGCAGGCGCTCGACGAGAAGGGCGCGCATTACGAGATCGCAGGCTGGACGTACAACATGTACGGCATGGTGCAGCTCGACGACGAGGTGGAGATCTCCATCGAACGCGTCGGCCGTGTGGCCCACGCCGGCATGGTGCTGGAAGTGACCAGCCGCATCGACGGCAATATCGTGTCCCGTGGCACCGCCATCGTGCGTGCGCCGAAGTCCGCCTTCGTCTACCCGGGCCAGGGCATCCAGAAGCAGGGCATGGTGCTCGACGAGCGTGCCAAGTCCCCGGCCGCACGCGAGGTGTGGGAGCGCGCCGACAAGGTGACCCGCGAGAAGCTCGGCTTCTCCATCCTCGCCGTCGTGCGTGATAATCCGAAGGAACTGACCGCCAACGGCGTGACCTACCGTCATCCGGAAGGCCTGCTCAACCTGACCCAGTTCACGCAGGTGGCGCTCGCCACCGTGGCGTTCGCCCAGACCGCTCGTCTGCGCGAAGCCGGCGCGGACATCTGGCCCGCCTACTTCGCCGGCCACTCGCTGGGCGAGTACAACGCGCTGAGCTCCTTCGCAGGCGTGATTCCGCTGGAAACCGTGCTGGAGCTGGTGTTCCACCGTGGCTCCACCATGCACCACCTCATTCCGCGTGACGAGAAGGGCCGTTCCAACTACCGTATGGGCGCGCTGCGTCCGAACCAGTTCGGTGTGGGCGACGACGGCGTGCGCGAATACGTCGAATCCGTTTCGAAGGCTTCCGGCGAGTTCCTGGAGATTGTGAACTACAACCTGGCCGGTCAGCAGTACGCCGTGGCCGGCACCATCGCCGGTCTGAAGGCGCTGAAGGCCGATTCCGCCCGCCGCGTCGCCGAATACGGCGGCAAGCCGGCGTTCATGCTGGTGCCGGGCATCGACGTGCCGTTCCACTCCACGCTGCTGCGCAAGGGCGTGCCGGAGTTCCGCGACAAGCTTGACGCGCTGCTGCCGAAGCACATCGACTACCGTGGCCGTCTGGTGGGCCGTTACATTCCGAACCTGGTGGCCGTGCCGTTCGAGATGACCAAGGAATTCGCCGCGAAGATCCTCGAGGTCGTGCCGTCCGAGCGCATCAAGGCCGCGTTGGACGATCCGAAGGTGTGGGATTCCTACGCCGAGGACGACCAGAAGCTCGGCCGTCTGCTGCTCACCGAACTGCTGAGCTGGCAGTTCGCCTCCCCGGTGCGTTGGATCGAAACCCAGGCGCTGCTGTTCGGTTCCACCGAACAGGGCGGCCTCGGCGTGGAGGAGTACGTCGAGGTGGGTCTCGGCAACGCTCCGACGCTCGCCAACCTCGGTGCCAAGACGCTGCGCCTGCCGCAGTTCGCCGGCCGTGACGTGACCGTCTACAACGTCGGCCGCGACGAAGGCCGCGTCTACATGACCGATTCCGATTCCCTCGTTGCCGACGACGATGCTGACGATTCCGCCGCAGCCGCTCCGGCAGCAGCTTCGGCTCCGTCCGCTGCCGCCGCAGCGCCTGCCGCAGTCGCCGCAGCACCCGTCGCCGCAGCACCGGCTGTCGCCGCACCGGCCGCACCTGCCGGCGCTCCGTCCGGCGCCGCCGTCGCGGATATTCCGTTCAACGCTTCCGACGCGATCGCCATGCTGCTGGCATATTCGGCGAAGGTGCGTCCGGACCAGATCGGCGAATCCGACACCACCGACACCCTGACCAACGGCGTCTCCTCTCGCCGTAACCAGCTGCTCATGGACATCAGCTCCGAGCTGGGCGTGGCTTCCGTGGACGGCGCCGCCGAAGCGACCGTCAAGGCGCTGAGCGCGCTGGTCAACAAGGTCGCTCCGAACTACAAGGCGTTCGGTCCGGTGCTGTCCGACATCGTCCGCGACCGTGTGCGCGGCCTGTTCGGCGCCGCCGGCGTGAAGCTCGGCCAGATCACCAAGCGCGTGACCGACACCTGGCAGCTCGGCGAAGGCTGGGCCTCCCACGTGGTCGCAGCCCTTGTGCTGGAAACCCGCGAAGGCGCCAGCTCCCGCGGTGGCGACCTCGCCTCGCTGAGCACCGAAGCCGCTTCCAACGCGGCCGCCGCCAACGCGCTGATCGACGCGGCCGTGCAGAAGGTCGCCTCCGACAAGGGCGTGGCCGTCGCCATGCCGAGCGCAGGTGGCGCAGCCGGCGGTGCCGTGGTCGATTCCGCAGCCCTGGACGCGTTCGCGGCCAAGGTGACCGGTGCCGACGGCGTGCTCGCCTCCACCGCCAAGTTCGTGCTGAACCAGCTGGGCGTCACCGCTCCGGTGGCCGACGACTCTGCCGACGAGAACGCCGCCGTGGTGGCCGCCGTCGAAGCCGAGCTCGGCTCCGACTGGCCGAAGCAGGTCGAACCGCGCTTCGACGAGCGCAAGGCCATCCTGTTCGACGACCGTTGGGCATCCGCACGCGAGGACCTGTCCCGCGCCTACTACGACAACGACGCCTCCGCACTGGACGGCAGCTTCATCGGCCTGGGCAAGGCCGTCGCCGACGAAGCCGCATGGTACGCGGGCAAGACCGCTGACGCCGAGCTTGCCGCCGCGTTCAAGCGCGTGGCCGGCGAGGCGCTCGAGCAGACGGACGAATCCGCCGAAGCAAGCCGTTTCGCAGGCGATATCGCCGTCGTGACCGGCGTTGCCCCGAACTCCATCGCCGCACAGGTCGTCAACGGCCTGCTTGCCGGCGGCGCGACCGTGGTCGCCACCTCGCACAGCTTCAAGCCGAGCGTGAAGGCATGGGCCAAGCAGACCTACCGCGAGCACGCGGCGGGCGACGCCAAGCTGTGGCTTGTGCCGGCGAACCTCTCCAGCTACCGCGATGTGGACGCATTGGTGGACTGGGTTGGCAACGTGCAGAAGAAGACATCCGGCGCGACCACCACGATCCTGAAGCCCGCCTACGAGCCGAGCCTGTTCTTCCCGTTCGCGGCCCCGCCGGTGCACGGCACCTTGGCCGATTCGGGCGAACTGTTCGAATCCCAGGCGCGACTCATGCTGTGGGGCGTCGAACGTGCGATCACCGGTCTGGCGAAGATCGGTGCCGACACGGACGTCCAGCACAAGCTGCACGTAATCCTGCCGGGCTCCCCGAACCGCGGCATCTTCGGCGGCGACGGTGCCTACGGCGAGGTGAAGAGCTCCTTCGACGCGATCGTCAACCGCGCCCGCGTCGAAAAGGTGTGGTCCAGCCGCGTGACCTTTGCCCATCCGAAGATCGGCTGGGTGCGTGGCACCGGCCTGATGGGCGGCAACGACCCGCTGGTCGAGGTCGTGGAGCGTCACGGTCTGAAGACCTACTCCACCGCTGAAATCGCGGTGAAGCTGCTGGATCTGGCCACCCGCGAATCCCGCGAGGCCGCCGTGAAGGCTCCACTCGACGTGGATCTGACCGGCGGACTGGGTTCCGAACCGATCGACATCAAGGCGCTGCGTGCCGAAGCCATGGCCGACGCCGAGAAGGCCGCCGCGGCGGCCGCCGACCAGACCGAGGAAGCCGATGCGAAGCAGACCGGTGCGCTCATCAAGGCGCTGCCGAGCCCGCATGTCCCGCAGCAGGCTCCGGTCGACCTGTCCGATTGGAAGAACGTCACCGCACGCCCGGAGGACGAGATCGTGATCGTCTCCGTCGGCGAGCTGGGCCCGTGGGGCTCCGGCCGTACCCGTTTCGAGGCCGAGCTGGGCATCCATTCCGACGGCAAGGTCGACCTGTCCGCCGGTGCGGTGCTTGAACTGGCTTGGAACATGGGTCTGCTCACGTGGAACGACAGCCCGAAGCCGGGCTGGTACGACACCGACGGCAACCTGGTGCCCGAAGAGGACATCGCTGAACGCTACCACGACGAGGTCGTGGCACGTTCCGGCATCCGTCCGTTCGAAGAGGGCATGGGCAACGACTACAAGGACGGTGCCGACGAGGAGGAGGCCGAGGTCTTCCTGGATCACGACGTGACCTTCTCCGTGCCGACCCGCGAGATCGCCGAGGAGTACGTCAAGCTTGACGAGGCCCACACCACCATCGCCGCGGACAGCGAGTCCGGCGAATGGAACGTGACCCGTCACGCCGGCTCCATGATCCGCGTGCCGCGCCGTGCCGCCATGACCCGTACCGTCGGCGGCCAGTTCCCGAAGGGCTTCGATCCGGTCAAGTGGGGCATTCCGGCCTCCATGGTCGGCGATGTGGACAAGATCGCCCTGTGGAACATCGTGACCACGGTGGACGCCTATCTGTCCGCGGGCTTCACTCCGGTGGAGATCCTGCAGGCGGTGCACCCGTCCATGGTCGCTTCCACCCAGGGCACCGGTTTCGGCGGCATGTCCTCCATGCGCAAGCTGTACCTTGACCGCTTCCTCAACCACGAGATCCCGACCGACATCCTGCAGGAAGCCCTGCCGAACGTCGTCGCGGCGCACGTGATGCAGTCCTACATCGGCGGCTACGGCAACATGATCCAGCCGGTTTCCGCCTGCGCCACCGCAGCCGTCTCCCTGGAGGAAGGCGCCGACAAGATCGCCCTCGGCAAGGCCGACTTCGTGGTCACCGGCGCGATCGACGACATCGGCGTGGAATCCGTGATCGGCTTCGGCAACATGAACGCCACCGCCAATTCCGAAGAGATGTATGCCAAGGGCATCGACGCGCGCTTCTTCTCCCGTGCGAACGACCGTCGTCGTGGCGGCTTCGTCGAGTCCCAGGGTGGCGGCACCATCCTGCTGACCCGTGGTGACATCGCGCTGAAGCTCGGCCTGCCGGTCGCCGGCGTGGTCGGATTCGTCCACTCCTATGCGGACGGCGCGCACACCTCCATCCCGGCTCCGGGACTGGGCGCGCTTGCAGCGGGCATGGGCGGCAAGGACTCCAAGCTCGTGCACGACCTCGCCAAGCTCGGTGTCACGCCGGACGACATCGCCGTGGTCTCCAAGCACGACACGTCCACCAACGCCAACGATCCGAACGAATCCGAACTGCACAACACGCTGGCCCACGCCATCGGCCGCACCGACGGCAACCCGCTGTTCGTGATCTCCCAGAAGACGCTCACCGGCCATGCCAAGGGCGGTGCCTGCATCTTCCAGGTCAACGGCCTGATCCAGCTGTTCAAGTCCGGTGTGATTCCGGCGAACGCGGCCCTCGACTGCGTGGATCCGAAGCTTGCACGCGACGACCATATGGTCTGGCTGCGCAAGCCGCTGCATGTCGGCTCCGTCAAGGCGGGTCTGGCCACGTCGCTCGGCTTCGGCCATGTCTCCGGCTTCGCCGCGATCGTGAACCCGGGTGCGTTTGAGGCTTCCGTGGCCAACACCGCAGGCACCGAGGCGCTGAACGAATGGCGTGAACGCGCCAATGCTCGCCTAGCCGCCGGTCAGCGTCGTCTTGAAGAGGGCATGATGGGCCGTGCCGCTTTGTACGAGCCGATCGACAACCGTCGTTTCCATGAGGACAAGCGCGGCTACGACTCGCACGAGGTGGAGAAGGCCATGCTGCTCGATCCGAACGCGCGACTCGGCGCTTCCGGCTATTTCGAGGCCTGATCGACATCGCATTGGAATCCGTCCGCATCATCCGTTCGTACCGTGATGTGGACGGATTCCAATGAATCTTTCAGAGAGGGACGGTACCTTATTGCGCGGGGTGCTGCCCCTCTCCTTCATATGGACTGCCGTATGGGCGGGTAGGGCGTTGGGGACGATCCCATGTGGCTTTTTGGAAAGGCGGGGAAATGCTGGGTTTGGGGCATGACGTGGTGGATGTGCCATCGTTCGCCGAACAGTTGAACGAGCCCGGGTCACGTATGCGGGGCCTGTTCTCCATGCGCGAGATATGGCAGACCGCACAGCGCGCGCAGATCAAACATGATGAGGAGGCCGTGCATCTGGCGGCCCGTTGGGCGGGCAAGGAGGCGTTTCTGAAGGCGTGGTGCGCCGCGATTTCTCGGCATGCCGGAAACAACGGCACGGTTGAATATCCGTACACGCTGGACGATTTCCCGTGGGTGCGCATCGAGATCCTCGACGATTCCCACGGCGTGCCCCATGTCGTGCTGTCGCCCGAAGTGCAACGCAGGATGCTGCAATCGCTTGGACTGCATTCGGACGAACGTCACCCGGCATACGACATCTGCATCTCCCTGAGCCATGACGGGCCCATCGCGTCCGCGGTGGTGACGCTCGAATTCTGAAAGCGCGCGTCGGCCACTTGCAAAAGTTGAGGGAGTGTGTATAATAACTCGAGTCGTTTCGTGTCGGTGCAGATCGACGCAGAACGGTACGCGGATGTAGCTCAATGGTAGAGCCTCAGTCTTCCAAACTGATTACGCGGGTTCGATTCCCGTCATCCGCTCCAGAACATCGTCAGAGAAGAAGCAAGGCGTGCTGCAAGGCACGCCTTTCGCATATGGGCATGCGATTGCCGGGCGCTGGATATGCCGTATGCGCCGTGACGAGCGGCGTGGCGGCCGTGGCACGACGATTGTGGCGGGAAAGCGATATACGGAGCGAATATGGGGCAGAAGGCAGACAACAAGGCAACGGAAGTCGTGGGCGGCGTGGTCGAAACCGTCGACGTCTCCAAACATCCGACGGCATCCATCGAACAGTCCGACCTGTCCCTGGCCGACATCGAACGCCGCAAATCGCATCCGGTTCGTTGGATGCTGTTCATCGTGTTGGTTTTGATTGCGATGATTGCGCCGTATTGGCTGGGACGCGTCGTCGCGGTCAAGGACGCCACGTGGATGGTGGAGCATCTCGGCTTCCTTGATCCGAAGGGCGTGGCGCTGATTTCCTGGACGGTCACCGTCGCGGCGCTTACCGGACTTGGGCTGATGGTCGCCGACACGAAGAAATGGCTGTGGGGCTGCGTTTTCGTGATCGGGCTCGCCGCTGAGCAGTTCATCGCCGGCGTGTGCCTGTTGAGCTTCAACTTCTGGAACGCCACCTATGTGATGTACGGCGGAGCGTCGGGGTTGGCGAACGCGGCCAACCTCGGCATCCTTGCGGCTGGCTTCGGCGTCGCCGTCTACGCGGTGCTGTGGGTGGGCATGCTGGTGTGCATCAAGAAGGAATCCAAACTCAACGTGCTCACGCGCAGCTGGGCGTCGTTCCTGCTGTTCTTCGTTATCGAAGTGGTCGCGCTCGCCGTTGCGATGTCAGGCGGCATACTGGCGTCCATGTCGTGACGCGTCGCGTTGCCGACCGGCGTTTGGCCGATGCGCGTCCGCATGCGTCCGCCCTGCGGTTTTGGTCCGCCCGTCGTGTAAGATGTTCCCTTGGCGTGTTTCGCCCGCGGATAGAGAGCGCGTCGGCATTGGGCCGGCAGCACCGCGCAGCAATACAAGGAGGATGCCGTGGCACTTACGGCTGAGGAAAAGCAGGAAATCATCAAGACCT
>ERZ1034669.20-NODE-20-length-132853-cov-10.386384_pt1 | contig 132853 bp, 116 predicted proteins | sample MGYA00520705_ERZ1034669 | MGnify/ENA primary metagenome ERZ1034669 (study PRJEB33766, sample SAMN09781766) | gut metagenome | biome: gut microbiome | host: Homo sapiens | place: Madagascar | study: EMG produced TPA metagenomics assembly of the PRJNA485056 data... | reverse complement strand
CCCCTTGTTGTGCTATAGTCCTACTTAAAGTCCAATATTAGGGGTTCGGTACACTCCGGATGGCTTTTTCAGTGAAAGAAAAAAGGCCTGCTTTAAGCAGCAAGCCCTTGGTTTACAGTCGGAATGTATTTTGTCTGAAATGTTATGTTTTCTCCATAGCCGCCTTTGTAGTTCAGGTATTCGTAGAAAGTCCGGTAATGGTCGGCCGTGAGGAAGACATAGCGGGAATTGACTTCTGTAATGAGTTCTTTTCCGCTCTTGTAACTGAAGATAAGACGGAAAGTATCTCGCGAGATTTTCTTTCCGGTGTTGTAGCTAGCTCCTCCGATATCCCTTTCCATGTATTTGTAATCGTTGTTGTCACCGGTTGGGAGATGTACTTCATCGGGATAGGAATTGGAGTAGCTGCTGAAGTTGAGACGGAGATATTTGCCCAAAGCTCTTTACTTGGCGAGACACCGCTTTTTTTTGATGTATAGTTGCTTGGCTTGTCTCCAAAGGCCATGACGTAGGCACAGACATCATCGGGTGTGATATAGGCACCGCCTTTGTAGATTGTCTTGATGACGTTACCATTGCCGTCATAGACTAAATATCCGTTGCCGTTATCGGTGTACTGGTAGTCTGTGTTCCGGATATAGGTGTCTCCGAATTTCGGCTGGTATTCTGCTTTTGGAGGAATATAAGGAAGCGGACCTAAGTCTCCGCTCCTGAAGTAGTGCTTGGTCCGGTAGACACTGTCCTGATAGCTGACAGCAGGAGTATAGTTTGCGTAGAACTGTTCTTCGCTCCTGTTGATATAAGGATCTTCTTCTTCGCTAATGGAGGGTTCTTCGCTGACAGATGGCTCCTTAGAGACTGTTGCTTCGCTGATGGAAGGTACTTCTACTGTTACCTTCTCGCTTTCACTGACACTTGGAGCAGCACTTTGGCTTCCGGAAGAAAAAGAAGGAAGATCACATCCTGTTAAGAAAAGACAGGATAATAAAATAAGAAAATGTTTTTTCATATTATTTCTCCCGATGTAAGGAATCATTCACATTGAAATGGTTTCCGTGATAGCGATGATGAAGTTTGTCTAGATTGTATTTAGCGACATCTTCGAGAGTAACACCAAGTCCGCTGGCGGTCTCTGCGACATACCAAAGAACATCACCAAGTTCTTCCATCCTATGTTCCTTGGGGAAAGGATGGCCTTGGAATAAATTTTTCTTGACGATGTCGGCACATTCTCCGCTTTCTCCAGAGAGTCCAAGGACTCCGTTCAGAACCCTGTTCTTTTTGCCTTCTTCGCTGATGAGGTCATAGGCTTCCTTCTGGTATTCGTCAAAGCTCAGCGTTTCATTTTTCTTTTCTTTTTCGTCCATTTTATTGTGCTTTCCTTTCATCGAGAGTGAGTGAGAAATCTTTTCTCTTGTACTTCCTTATCGGATCATAGCTTCCTAGCAGGAATTCTTCTTCCTTTGGAAGTCCGTCGATTGGATAGAACTTCAGAAAGAGGGATTCCTTATCATGTTCTTTGTTCAAAGGGCAATCTTTGGACAGCACTTTGAACAGGAAAATGAAGTTCGTATAATCCGTAATATCTCCGTTTGGATAAGTGACCTTGTTATGGTTTGGAGAAATAATCTGAAAGAGGATTCCGTTTTTGACGATAAGTCCTGTTTCTTCTTTGATTTCCCGTAGCCTGCCTTCATAAATGGTCTCATCCCTGTCTAAGGCTCCTCCAGGCAAGGAAAAAAGAGAGTTGTCGCTTCTTTTCTCAAGGAGGACTTCTTCTTTTTCATTGATAATCAGGGCAGTGACACCGGTTGCCCTGATTTCCTTATGTCCGACAAAATTTCTGAGATAAGGAATATATTCTCGGTTTCTCTTCACGGAAATATTATAATAGAAAAGCAATGGAAGAAAACAGAATCGGGTCAAAAAAAGCACTTAGTCTTTTAAAGGCGGGATATAAGCTCTTCTCCGTCATCGATGGCAAAGAAAACCTTTTCCTTTTTGTCAACGAGAAGGTTTTTGTTTCCGATGGGAATAGGGAGGCGAGAATTTCTCCGTATTCTTTCCTTGAAATATATGAGAAGAATGTCTTCACGATTGATCATGAGGAAGAAGAGGATACCGTGGATAAGAAAAAAGATGATGAATATTATTCATGGCGACAATAACTCTTGAAAAATATCTCTATTTTGCTATAATGGTGAACGTTATCTGAGGTGAATTATCATGGGAAAGAAAAAATTTGAAGCTCGCGGCTTCGCCGATGAGTGGAAAGTCCGTCGCGACAAAAAGGTTGCCAAAGAAGCCAAACGCGAAGCTCTGAAGAAGGCTCAGCATAAGGCCGAGAAGGCTGCTGCCGCTAAGGCCGCTGCTGAAAAAGCTGAATAAATGCTTTTAAAGTCCGGTTTCTGCCGGACTTTTTTAGTATTAAAAAAGTGCCCGGTTGGAGGCACTTTTTCTTTGAGACAGATTTACTTTTCTTTGTCAGCTTCCCTAAGGATACGCTTACGCTCTTCCAGACGACGCTTCTTTGCTTCTTCGTTCTTGGCTTTGGCAGTATAGGCATTGACAACAATGATAATACCGATCCTAGCCACGAACCTGACGATGGTTCCGAAGATACGGAAGTCGATGACTCCGTTCCTGTGCCATGCGCTGGCCCAGTTCTTCTGCCACTGGTAGAAGACATTATCGGAAGCATGTCCGACATTGAATGCTACCCTACCGAAGATAGCGAAGACGAGACCTGCAATCCAGATGGCACCGAAGATGGAGTACCAGACGATTTCGCCTTTGTACCTTTTCTTTCCTTCGGGAGTCTTTGTTTTTTCTTTTTCTTCCATGACGTAATTCTCCTTTAATCGGCTTTCTTCTCTTCTTTATTTGCGTCCATTTCCTGACCGGCTTTGACAAACCTGACGTTCAACTTATTTCTGGTTGCTTTCAGGATATCATCGAAGTAGGAAGTAAACCTATCGAAGAAAGCATTGATGTTCGTGGTCTGCTTCTTTCCAGTGAAGATATCAGCATCGGAGTAGACTTGGTTCCGTGCATAGACGAAGTCAGCATCATGATCTCCATAGGTGTTGAGGACATTGACCCTGTCTTGGTTGAGTTCATGGAATTCGTTCTCAAGCCTACGGATAGAGGGATCATTGTGGACATCGAATTCTGTATCCTGGTTCGGATTGATTCCGCCATGGCTCTTAGAGTAGCTCTCAGCATAAGTCTGGACATTCTTATTCAGTTCCCTGAACTTATTGGCAATCAGAATGCAGGAAATCTTTCCGGAAAAGGCGTGATAGTAGCGGACATCGGTCCTGATCAGCTGTTCGAAGGAATCATCTAATTTGTTCTGCTGTTTCAGAGCAGCTAAGGCAGAAGAAAGGAATCCTTCCAGATAGCCGCGGATATTGACGATGGAAGTGAATAATTCAAGAATCAGGGATTCTTCGACATGGACCTTGGAGTTGATATCAACAGTGACAATACGTCCGGGATCTCCATAGACATCCTCGATGAGGTACTGCCTGTCTTCTTTCAGCTTCTTTCCGACATCTCCGTTGCGGTCGCAATTGACGGCAAAAGGAGTGCCTTCCTGAGTCAAAGAAACCAGTGCTTTGCCTCGCTGTTTCCGTTCTTCTAAATCAAAGCCGTCCTTGCTTTGGCTCGGTAAACAATACCAGAGAGTGGATTCAAGGATTCGGGCAATCGTAAGGATAGTCCTTACGTTACGTTCTTCGTTATTCATGGTCTTAAGCTCCTATTGAATATAAACACACATTTTTCATTATAGACAAAACAGCACCCTTTTCCAAAGGAATTCAATGTTTTCAGTCCTTGATGGTGTCGTTTTCCATCAGTTCTGGGTTATCCAGGTATTTTTGCAGGTCACAGACATGCTTGATGACATGGTTTGCTTTGGCTTTAAAACTATCCGAAGCCTGACTCCTTGCAAAGGAATGAGGAAACTTTGAGAACCTAGTCAAATCATTTCCGCTGTCTCCGCAGACAAGGACTTCTTCCGGCTTGATGTTATGCCTCTCACAGTATTTCAGCAAGGCGTCCCCTTTATTAGCCTTTGGAGCCGTAACCTCAAGAGCACTGCTAGAAGATGCAAAGGAAAAGAAATCTCCGTATTCCTTCTTGCATTTTTCACAGTACCTTTCGGCTTTCTGTTTTGCTTTCTTTCCGACTCCGAAAATCATCATCCTTTTGAAGCAGTCCGAAGAAGACCTTTTCTTTTCAAACCTCTTATCATCTCCTAGCCTTAACTCACGGAAAGCAAGACGCAAGTAGTTATAGGTGTAATACAGGATGCTGGATATCGCATTCCTGTGGGGAGCTGTGAAATAGAGAAAATCAAACTGATCGAATAGAACCCAGCCTTGGATATTCTTGTCTGGCAGGTACTTTTCGTAGAACTCGATCCTCTTCTTTCTATCAAGCGGCCTCCTATCGTGGAATCCGTTCTCGTCTTTGATATATCCGCCATTGCATCCGATGAAGTCGGCATCCCGTTTCAGTCCTTTCCTGACAGAGGGAAGGATTTTGACGTTTCGGCCGGAAACCATGCAAAGCTTACCGCCCTGATCGATGAATTTCTGTAGGAAGACCCGGTTCTTCTTCGGCCTTGCGTAAAACCTGTTTTTCGGATAAAAAAGCGTTCCGTCTAAGTCTGTAGCTATGAGTTTGATCATACACCTTTATTATACAGACTTTCGAGACGGAACGCGGATGAAAATCGATGGATTATTCGACTTTATTTGTCGATTTCGATGACACCATAGCTATGGTCGTCACGTTCATAAAGAACATTCACGAGACCAGTAGAGGAATCCAGGTAGATGAAGAAGGAGTGACCAAGAGCATCCCTTCGTGCAAGAGCCTCATCCCTGTCCCTTGGAGCCAAGGATAATGACTTCCGCTTTACGACTTCGAAATCTTCTTTTTCTAAGGAAGAGTCCTGAATGGCTTCCCTTTCGAAATAATCATTGAACGGCTTATTCTTCTTATTGTTCTTCGATAACTGTGTCTTCCTCTTTCGCCTCTGCCCTTCTAACTTTTCAACGACTCTGTCGATGGCATTGTAGTAATCGGCATCGATTGCCTTTGCACGGAGATAAACGGTTCCTGCCTGCCTTGAGACTTCTGCGGATAACTGACGTTCGGAGAGAACCTTAATGGTAACAACGGTACGGATGGAGTCCCTGTTCCGAAAATAACGGCTGAACTTCGCTAGCTTTTCTTCTGTGCTGCTCTTCCTTGCCGGAGTAACGGAGACGTCTTTGGATATGTATTTGATTTCCATAGGCTGTAACCCCTTTCTTGCTATTATTATAGCGTAGATAGCCTCTTTTTTAAAGAGGAGCAAAGAAAAAAAGGAAGTCGGAATTCCAACCTCCTTTTTCAGATTATCGAACAACGACTTTGATGCAGCCTTCCTTTGTGTCTTTCAGAATCTGGCCTTTTTCTCGCCTATAGAAGTTAATCCTAGTGATGGTATCCTTGGAGATTTCTTCTCCAGGAAGGATAATCGGAATTCCCGGAGGATAAGCCCTGATTGTCTCTTCTGCGATTTCTCCAACGGCATCTTTCAAAGGGAGAATCTTATAAGGATCATCATAGGCGGTCCGAGGTATCCTTCTCCTGATTGGATAGGTATAGCGGTAACGAAGGACCGAAAGCTTCTTGCCTTCTTTATAATGTTCCTTGCTTAGTCTTTCAAAAGCCTGAATGAGTCTATCGATGTGTTCTTTCGTGGTTCCAGGTCCGACAACGGCAAGAACGACAGAGACCTCTCCAAGTTCTAGCTGGACATTGGATTCCTTGCGGATTTCCTTGTAGACATCATAGCCAAACCTGCCAAGACCGCGGACATCAATGACAAGCTTTGTTAGATCAATATCAAAGACCCCGGTTGTATTCCATTTCTTGATATAGTCTTTGTCATAGACGTGAATGCCTGGAATCTTGTTCAGATGTTCTCTTGCATATTTGGAAAGCTCCAAGCAACGATCAAGAATTTCCTTGCCGTGAAGAGCCCTTTCCTTTCTAGCAGCATCAAGGCTAGCCATTAAAGGATGATAAGGAGAAGTCGAGGAGAACCTTGCAAAAGCCCGCTTGACCTCAAACCTATCGATTCGTTTTCCTTTGACAAGAAGGAGAGAGGTCTGAGTCAGAGAACCCGAATTCTTATGCCTGCTCCTAGCGGTGATATCGGCACCGGCTTGCCTTGCAGAGACAGGAAGCTTAGAAGAAAAATAGAAGTTTGAACCATGGGCCTCATCACACCTGACAATCCTGTTCCGGTTATGGGCTTCTTCTACAATCTTTTTCAAATCCGAAGTTACGCCGAAATAGGTAGGATTGATAATAAAGACTGCTTTCGCATCCTTGTTCTCATCCCTTGCCTTAATCAAATCATCCCTTCTCCTCTGACAGGCAACACCAAGTTCCTCATCGATAAATGGATTGACGAAAATCGGAGTTGCACCAGAAAGAATAAGACCATTTACAACAGATTTATGGATGTTTCTTGGCCTGATGACCTTATCTTTGGCATGAAGCGTACTCCTGAACCTTGTTAAGATGGCACCGGTTGTTCCATTCACAGAGAAAAGACAATGATCGGCATGGCAGGCTTTCGCTGCTAAATCCTCTGCTTCTTTAATGACTCCTTTTGCATGGTAGAGGTTATCAAGTCCGATGGGAGCATTCGCATCATCTTTACTAAAACAGGGAGATAGTTTTCTCGATAAGTCGGTCTCAAAATTACCGAGCTTATGTCCAGGCACATCAAAAGGAACCGGATCTGACTCAAGGTATGCTTTATAGGCGTCGAGGAACGGAGTTTTCTCCTGTTCCCTGGATTTCTTGGTTTCCATTTCGGAAGGATTAGAAACAGAATCTCTTCAGGATTTCGACTTTGTCGAGCTTCTCCCAAGGGAGATTGAGATCCGGACGTCCGAAGTGTCCGTATGCACTTAAATCCTGATAACGGAAGGAAGGCTTTGTCAAAGAGAAGAACTTGATGATTCCTCCTGGAGTAAAGTCAAAGATTTCTTCGTTGCATAAGGCTGCTAAGATTTTCTCTTTATCGACATGTTCGGTTCCAAAGGTCTCAACCGAAATAGAGACCGGCTTTGAGACACCGATAGCATAACTTAATTCAATAAGACACTTATCACAGAGCTTTGCAGCGACAATGTTCTTAGCTGCATAACGGGCAGCATAAGCGGCAGTACGATCGACTTTAGTCGGATCCTTGCCAGAGAAACTTCCTCCGCCATGCGGAGCAGAGCCTCCATAAGTATCGACAATGATCTTGCGTCCGGTAAGACCAGTATCGCCTTTCGGACCACCGATTTCAAAACGTCCAGTCGGATTGATATAGAATTCCTCTAAGCCATCACGGTTGATATGGAAAGAATCAATAACCGGTAAGATAACTTTTTCCTTGATGGTCTTGCGGAGGTATTCCCTGTCCGTGTCTGGTTTATGCTGGCAAGAGAAAACAACAGCATTGACTTTCGGATCTTTGTCACTGTAATCGATAGTGACTTGGCTCTTCCTGTCTGGACGTGCAAAGTCGAGGACACCTTGTTTCCGCAGATTTGTTGCATAGCGGACAAGCTTATGAGCCATGACTAAAGGAAGAGGCCTAAGATTTTCGTTCTCGTTTGTAGCATATCCGAACCTGATACCCTGGTCACCGGCTCCGATTTCATGAAGATCAAGAGAGGAGTCGACACCCTGTGCAATATCCGGAGACTGCTGGTCGATATAGACTTCTACTTTCCTAGTATCGGCACCGATTCCGCTTTCTGGTGTGGTGTAGCCGATTTCACGGACAACATCACGGGCGATCTTTTCATAGTCAACGCTGACATCCGAAGAGACTTCTCCGGAGATGATGATTCTTTCTCTGGTAGCCCTGACTTCAACGGCTGTACGGGAAGAGGGGGACTTAGCGAGTCTGGCGTCTAAAATAGCATCGGCAATCCGGTCGCAGAGCTTATCCGGATGCCCCTCCGAAACAGATTCAGAGGTGAATAGGTTTTTCCTTTTTTCCACTTTATTTCTCCTTTGGATTTCACCTTGAAAGGAATTTGAGGGGCTTTCTTTCAAGTGAAAGAATTATAGCACTAATTAATCTCTTTAAGAATAGTTAAGCGCTGTCTCATGGAAAAGAAAAAAGCGGCGTTAATCCGTCGCCTTTTTTCCTTTCCAGATTGTCATTTTACTTCCGATAGCCTTTCCGTAGTAGTCAAGGCCATCTAAGTATTTGCTGATAACAGAATAGTTGAATCCCTGCTTCCTGAGATCTTTGTAGCAGGCACAGGTCAGTTCTGTCGCCTTAGCGTGCCTTTGAATGAAGGATTCGTTGTGGATTTCCCCGGTAACGGGGTTCTTCCAGTCCTGTTTTTCTTCGTTTAAGACACTCCTATCGACATCCTTTGGTGTACGAATAGCGCCGAGCCGGCTCTTCCCATACAAGAAAGTGAAGAACTTTCCTTTTTTATTGGATAGCTTATAGATGCTGATCCAGTTCTTGATACAAGAAGAGTAGTAATGCTTCGGAAGTCCTTTTAATTTCAGCCTGGATTTCAGGACATCATCATAAGGCTTCTCTAAACAGCTCAGTACTTCTTTCTTGGAACAGACTGGGAAGTGGTCTGGTTCGAGATAATAACTGATGCCATACTTTTTTCCAAGGGCGGCATCAATCCTCGATTCGAAGTGGGCATGCTCATAATGGAACTTGCCTGTGATTCGGCCATTGGAATCAAAACCGGACTCATACATAATATAGGGATGAGCAATACTATCAAGAAGATAGTGGGATAACTGTCCGAGTGTAAAAGCCTCGAACTGTCTCCGGCTCTTGACATCATCAATGGAGTAAACTTCATTGACAAGCAAACGGAAGTAGTCTTTGGCATCGGTCTTATGAATCTTGTTTCCGATTTTCTTCCTTGCATAGCCAAGGTGTAATCCGTTCTGCGGAAGAAGCCCTCCGTAGAAAAGAGCATCCGGACCAAAGGAACCAAGGATGAAGAAATCCTCGGTATCGCTGGCAAGGAAGCCGCTGTCGTTCTTTCCTTCCTTTGCCATTACTCGCTTAGCAACTAGAGAATGAGCGAGAAAATTCGGCATTTTCTTTCTGAGGAACTAGAAATCGACTTTGACTAAAGTTCCATAGACGCCAGTGGCATTTCCACCGACTGCATTGGATTCATCGGTATCGATGTGCCTAGCTAAAGAGAACTTCTCGCTGACACGGATAACGACGTCTCCGAAGATAGCGCTGCGTCCATTGGCAGAAACAATCTTAACAGCGACGATGTCTCCGTTCTTGACACCGAATTCTTCGGCATCAGCAGGAGTCCTGTGGATGTGACGCTTAGCAACGATCCTGCCTTCCGGAATATCGACAGAGTTTCCGTTCAGCGGATTGACTAAGGTAACCGGGCAGGAACCTTCAATCCTTCCGGATTCACGAATCGGAACAATAGCCTTTAAGGAACGAGCTTCGGTTAAGGAAATCTCAACCTGGTTGAACTTACGGACTGGTCCTAAGATCGACCTGTTCTTGATGGTGAAATCCTTCTTTACCCTCTCGCCGGTCTTCTTGTCCTTGATCGTGGCATGATAGATGATATCAAGACGCTGGTTGGATGCGAACTGTCCAGGCTGGGAAAGGTATTTCTTGACAGTGAGCTGTGCTCCCTCTCCGAATAATTTTTCTAAAGTTTCCTGAGTGACATGGATATGATGTGCACTGGTTTCGACAATGAATTTCTTTTCTGTATTCATGAATTATTTTCTCCCATGAAAATTCTACCACAGATAAGAGGTTACTGCGCAAAAACTAAACTTAATTCTTACCTTTCTTGTGTTACAATCCTACACACGGGAAAGAAAAACAAAAATGAAGGATACTGAAATTAATGAAAAATTGTTAGCTGCCTATCCAGAGAGGATGAACGACTATCAGGAAAGGAAAGATACGGTCAATGATGGAGAAGAACCAAATCCGGTCGAACTTGTTCTCTATAGTCTTGCTCCAAAACTCAAAATTCGTCTTTTAAGGAAAAACGAGAAGAAGATTAAAGAAGAAATGACTGCTCTTGAGAGTCTTGTTTTTCTCAAGGATAGTGATAGGAATGATGTTCTTTCTGTTCTCTTCGGATATCTGAAGCAAGAAGGTCTTCTGCAAGAAGCTAAAAAATATTTCTTACCAAGCACTTTAGAATTATCAGCAAAGAAAAACGTCAGCGATTAGGCTGACGTTTTTGCTTGGAACGTATAGGTTTTATTTAAATCAATCGTCGTTTCTGTACTATAGTTATCAATCCTGACTCCTGCAAATCCAGATGTATTATTATCCCTTGTGAGGCTTGAATTGAAGTCGGTCATTGATGCCATGATTTCTAGTGAAGTATCTTTTCCAACGAAGGGAACATGATACCTTCTGGTTTTGGGATTGTAGAAGAGTACTAATTTGATTGGGGCATCGTAAGTCCATTCCGATGTACCAGTTCCCATGTTCTCCTTTTTCTGTTTTACAATCGAGTAGTCGATAGTGAATAGTTTCTCACCAGAATCATTACTGAATTCGAGGATGTTCTTTGCTTCTGCTGTTGTGCATTCTAGGCTAATGGTTTCGGTTTCTTCACGAGTCGATGTCTTTCCATCAACTGTCATCGTTATCTGACTGGTTCCCTTGAGTGAAGTGGCATGGGAGAGCATGTTTTATCAGTTTATCGATGATTGCTGTGTGTTGTGTCACTTTCAACTACATCAAGATCAGATCCATCGTTTTTGAGCAAAACACCTGGACTTAGGTAAATGCCTTTGCATGAACTTGGTGGGCCGGTGACCTTTAGTACCGTACTCCTATCACTTGATGAATAGCTAAATTGGAATTTTGTTCCATTTCCAGAGACGGAAGAAATACGGACAGCTGAGCTCTTTCCACCTTCTATATCGGAATAACTATCTTGCACTGTAGCAGAGGATGTGAAGGAGTGGAACTCAACTCCATAAGGATAAGAATAAGTCTTAACTTCGATTTCTGTATGTTCTTCTATTGTGATGTTATTGTCGTCCTTATTTCCTGCTCCGATATCGAGATACCTGAGATAGGCGCCGTTTTTATCTTTTCCGGAAACAGACCCAAGCGCAAATTTTCCTTTGTTAACCTGATTTACAAAGGATACGCTGTCAACCGAATCAAACACATTCTTCCTGTCCGTAGTTTCCCTGGAGCTATTTATCGGAGAGGAATCAAAAGTTTTGATCTGATAGCTAAGGACAGAACTCTGGGAGTTCTTTCCTGCCTGGCTTGAAATCGGATTGGCAGGCTGTATCTTCGAAGAGCTTTTAGCGTCACTGGATGATACGGATTTTAATAAAACGAGCGAACCATTGGTTCCGTTTCCGCCTTTGCCAGGTTCCTGGCTCTCGTTTGTCAAAGACTCGATGGACCTCTTTAACTCGGCTTCATCTTTCTTTTCATCTCTTACATGGAAAAGATACAGCCTTGTAGCGTTTGAATTCTGACGCCTTCCATCATAGACAAACCTGTTTGGCATACTTCCTTCGTCCTGTCCGTCACTATCAAAATAATGGGTATAGGAAGGAGTCGAATTAAAGAGATAGGGAGTTCCGGTATCTTGATTCCCGGCTTCCTGGTAAATTTCAACTCTATCGATGACTCCATTTTCCTTGAAGGCTTGGAACTGACCGGCGGTTGCTGTAACAGTTCTCTTTGTCAGAAACCAAGCAGCAGTCATTGTAAAAGTGGAACACAGGCAAATGAGTGTCCTACTTGTTGCGCCGATAATTCGTATGATTCTTTTTTTACCTTGACTCAGCATACAGGAGTAAATACAAAAAACAGCAGATACAAGTTTTGGCAACTGGCTGTTTTATTGCATAAAACCCTATAGCTTTGCGTCACTGCCTTACGACAGTTTTGCTTTTTACGTATTCATTATATTCTGAAACCAAAACAATAGCAATGAAAAAAAGGTATCGCTTCGATACCCTTCTTTTCATCCGTTACTGATTGTTGTTATTATGCGTCTTGTTGTATTCGTCGAGCTCTTTCTGGGCCTGTTCTTCATCCTTTAAACGCTGAAGAAGGTCTTCGAGAGAATCCTGTTTCGGTTGAATCAGTTCAACGTGTTTGACTTCTGGGACTTCGTCGAGAATGACGACTTCGAAAGTATCCGTGACATCACTGGAAGCAAGGTAGCATCCATTGCAAGCACCGGTCCTACGGACATAGAGTGTCCCATCGTTGTCATCGAAATGATCCAGTTCGATGTTGCCGCCTTCCCGCTGCAGGAACGGACGGAGACGATCAAGGACTTCTTCGATGTGGGCTTCGATTTCAGCTTTTGCTACCGCAGTATCAATGACTGTGGTTGTGGTTTTTTTGTTTTCTTCGTTCATAGTAAACCTCATATCCTAAGAATTAACCTTAGGATTATAGCACTTCTTAAAGAAGAAACTGAGAAATATGATTAGCAATGAGAAGAGAGGAAATCGAGAATGTCTTTATCGACAATGGCATGGTCTTTTTCGTTCAAGACTTCGTGCCTCCTCTTCTCATAACGATTCTGTTTGATGTTCTTATATCCGGCTCTTTCCAGCCTGACTTTCGACTTCTGCCTTCCTTTTTCGTATCCAGTCACTGGATCATCTTTTCCACAGGCAAAAAGAATGGGAAGTTCTTTGTTCTTGCCCTCGAATTTTTTGTGTTTTGTCAGTTCATAAGCCATCCTGAACCTTGTTCCATAGCCTTGATTATCAAAAGTTGTGAGCTCTTCTTTGTCTTCCTGTGCCTTCTTGATATTTTCCGGAGAATAGCTCAGCCACTTTGTCAGATCATCATCGAGTCCAGACCTCTTCTTACAGAGCTTTGCATGGCCGTGCTTACCACCTTTGAGATAGCAGAGCTTAGAAACGAACCGGCCAAATCTGCCAGCAGGCTGAGGATTCGGAGCACCAGTTAAAATCAATCCATCAATCCTTTGATCATGCTTGCGTAAGTATAAACGGGATTCCCTAGAACCCATAGAATGACCAAGAAGGAATAATTTCTTTCCCGGATTCTGCTCCTTGATATAAGAGCTGATCTGGAAAATATCTTCAATCCTCTCATCGACATCTTTCCTGTTTTCACGCGGATGATGTTCGTTGACGCTCTTTCCATGTCCTCTTTGATCATGGATAATGACAGAATATCCGTTTTCATTGAGTAATTGGATGAGCCGCTTATAACGTTCTTTATGCTCCCAAGCACCATGGACAATCTGCACAAGTGCTTTCGGATGGTCAACAGGAGAGTAAAGAACCGAAATCTGGAATCCATCCCGCCTCGTTAAGAAAAATTCGTTCACGTATCGTTCCTCCGTTTTTACTATTGTATAGAAAAAAGAAGAAAAAGTCATTTAAATCACAAAAAAATCAGCACTTTCGTGCTGATTAGAGTTCTAATGGTGCCCGGGGCCGGAATCGAACCGGCATGGAGGTTTGGTCCGCAGGATTTTAAATCCTGTGCGTCTACCGATTTCGCCACCCGGGCGAAGATGGTGACTCGTATGGAACTCGAATCCATGGCCCCTTGATTAAAAGTCAAGTGCTCTACCGACTGAGCTAACGAGTCATCAATGCCGGATACGGACAACTGAAGCACTTTGTAGTAGACAGACAATGGCTGGGGCATCTGGATTCGAACCAGAGCATAGCAGAGTCAAAGTCTGCTGCCTTACCACTTGGCTATGCCCCAAGCAGTGCTTCAATTATTGAATCATCCTCTTACGAGAATGGTACAACCTAAGTGGTGGGCAGTGGTGGATTCGGACCACCGAACCCGAAGGAACAGATTTACAGTCTGCCGCGTTTGACCGCTTCGCTAACCGCCCACAGAAGGAATCGACGTCGCTGAAGAAGAATGGTGGATGCTAAGAGATTCGGACTCCTGACCTCCGCCGTGTAAAGGCGATGCTCTAACCAGCTGAGCTAAGCATCCGCCGAATTTCAGCGCTTTGATATTTTATCAAAGTACTTTGATATTATCAAGAGAATTTTTGAAGGCGATTCAAAATCGCCTTCAAAACCCTCTGACAAACGAATTTTTTTCTGATTACTTATCGGTATATCCAGGCTTTCCTAAGAGCTTGAACCTGTTCTTCTTGTAGATTTCGACACCTGGCTGGTTGAACGGATTGACGTTCAGAAGGTAGGCAGAGAATGCGCAGGCACGGAAGAAGAAGTAGCAGAGGTTGCCCATGTTGTAGCTATCCCTCTTAGGAATATCAAGGACAACGGCGGAAGTATGACCATCGGTATGAGCCTTTAAGGTTGCCTGGAAGGCGACTTCATTGACTTCAGAAACGGTCTTGCCAGCTAAGTAGTTGAGATTATCTAAGTTCTCCTTGTCGCTCGGGAAGACGATATCGTTCCTTGGAGTGCAGGTATGCAGGATAGTTTCATATAAGGAAGGAGTACCCTGCTGGATGAACTGTCCCATAGAATGAAGATCGGTTGTGAAGGTTGCAGAAGAGCATAATAAGCCTTCGAACTCTTTTCCTTCGGATTCATCGAAGAGCTGCTTGAGCCATTCGGTAATCCTCTTGAACTGGAGGTTATAGGAAACAAACCTTTCAGAAGCAATCTTAGCTTCCTTGTTCCTTAAATAACGTAAGGCGCCATAGAAATAGGCAGGATTGGTCTTGTAGTCTTTTCCGGAATAGTCTTTTTCGCCGTCTTTGACACCCTGGATGAAATCACGGATGTTAATGCCAGCGCAGGCAATCGGGAGAAGTCCGACCGGAGTGATAACAGAGAAACGGCCACCGATATCATCCGGAATGACGAAGCACTCATAGCCTTCTTTGTCGGCTTCTGCCTTTAAGGCACCCCGTGCCTTATCGGTTGTAGCAAAGACAGCATCCTTTAAATATTCGTGTCCGTATTTCTTGATGAGCCTTTCTTTGAAGAGACGGAAGGAGAGTGCAGTCTCGGTTGTGGTTCCGGACTTGGAGATGACGTTGATAGCGAATTTCTTGTTCTCAACATGTTTCCTGATCTGATACAGGTAGCAGGAAGAGAGAGTATTTCCGGCAAAGATGATTTCGAATTTATCTTCCGGATATAATCCATTAATAGCTTCGATAACGGCACGAGCTCCTAAATAGGAACCGCCGATACCGCAAACGATCAAGCAATCAAAGTTTTTCCGAATTTTCTTAGCAGCCTCTTCGATGCGGGCGATTTCTTCTTCTGGAAGCTTGCTTGCATAGTCAAGCCAGCCTAAGAAGTCGTTGCCCTCGCCAGTGCGGTTATCAATCTGGCTGATTACTTCATCTGCTCTTTCATCAACAGAACCGAAGTCGAGTTTGTTGATTATTTTGCCGTATGTAGAAACTTTAATCATTTGGTAATACCCCTAAATTAACCAAGGATATATCATAATCAGACATTGCTCAATGTACAATACAAAAGAAACACATAATTTCAGAAAATTCTCTACATTTTCAGTCTTCTCACCAAATAACCTTAAAATTCAATTGTAAGAAAAAGAATAGAAAAAACCAAAAAACGACGTGTATACAATCAATCTTGTTTGTTTTCTTTTGCAAAAGAGAGCATTTCTGCCCTTTCCAAATCTTTCAAGTCGGTAATTTTGAAGTTCTTTCTCTCTCCAAGGATGAAAGCGGTTTTAAATCCTTTCGCTAAAGCGAGCTGAAAATCATCGGTTGCTGACTTCTTTTCGTTGAGGATTTCCTTTAGTATTGCACTAGAAAACACTTGTGGTGTTTGTACTAGATAGACGTTTTTCCGATCTACATAGGCTATGGACTCCCCCTCCTTCCGAAGGATGGAATCATAGACTGGGTCAATTAAAGTAATAGCGTCTGCTTCTTTTTCCTTCTCTTTTAGTTGGAAGAAAAGTTCTTTGCTGACAAAGGGACGATCTCCGTCGTGAATGAAGACAAAGGAATGTTCGTCTAGTTCCTCATCCAGTTTTTTTAGTCCGTTCCGTACGGATTCACTTCTGTCTTTTCCGCCATAGGCAAAGAGAATCCTGCCTTTTGGATAAGAAGAAGTCCTTTGCTTGACATGCTCTTCATCTTCTTTTTTTATGACAAGGACAATCTTTGTAAAAAAAGAGCAGGAAAAGAACGTATCCAAAGAATAAAGGAACTTTTCCTTCCTTCTTAAGGAATCCCCGGCAAGAAGGAGAATCGCGTACTGTTTGTCCATAGATCTTTCTTTTCCTTATTTTAACACTCGTTTCTTGTTTTTTCTTTTTCTCTTGGCTATCTTAATAGGTGAAAGGCAGATAAACAATGAAACCCTGGCTCATATTATTAATTGTCTTTGCAATCTTGATTGCCATTTACGTGATTTCCGGACTGATTGTCCGCGCACTGCTGAAAAGTGCAAAAAGAAAAGCAATTGACGCTCTTGACTCTTTGGCCTCTGTGGAAAGAGACCGTTATGATAGACTGATGCAGATAACGGAAGAACTTGAAAAAGACCATAAATACCTTCCGAAGAACAGGTCGGACTCTTTCCAAGATACGAAAAGACTTCTCGATAAGGTCCCCTGCGATGTTGCGAAAGTAAAAGGACAACTTGATTTCTTGGTTCTTTATCTCCGCAAGTTCAGGAAAGAGAAGCGGCTGCTTGCCCAGGAAAAATACAATCAGCTGGATAAGAAGCTTGAGAAGGAAGTCAATAGGGATCCGAATGATAAGACAAGCCCTTACTACTCTTATGATAAGAAAGCACTCCGCTACAATGCCCTTCGTGGAAGGACCTTTTTCTCTCTCTTTACCAACAACGGAAACAACCCGCAGGCACCAATCCTATAGAAAGTGAACTATAATATTCGAAAGGAGATCATAGATTATGGATTTATTTCTCGATACCGCTAATCTGAAGGAAATCAAGGAAGGCAGTGAATGGGGCTTCCTTAAGGGAGTCACCACAAATCCTTCTCTGATTGCAAAAGAAGGAAGGAAGCAGAAGGATATCATCAGCGAAATCGTCAAGATGGTGGATGGTCCGATTTCTGCAGAAGTCACTGCCAATGATAGTGAAAACAGGATTAAACAAGGTCACGAGCTTTATCAATTAGATCCGAAACATATTGTCATTAAGCTTCCGATTACAATGGATGGCCTCAAGGCCTGCTCTGTTCTCCATAAGGAAGGTATTCCGACAAATAGGACCCTTTGCTTTTCTGTCAGCCAGGCTCTTCTGGCAAGGGAAGCCGGAGCTACTTATGTTTCTCCGTTCTTAGGACGATTAGATGATAACGGATGGGACAGCAAGAAACTGATCCAAGACTTAGTCACCTTAAAGAAAGCAAACGGATATACGACAAAGATTATCTGTGCATCCATACGGAATGTTGCCCATGTAGAGACCTGTGCTCTCTTAGGCGCTGATATTGCAACCATTCCTTATAAGGTCATGGTCAAGCTGGTGAAGCATCCTCTGACGGATGCAGGATTAGAGAGCTTTGCAAAGGCAGCTGAAGAAACTGCAAAACTGAAATAATCTGCCGGATAAGATATGGAAAAAGCCTAGGTTTCATGCCTAGGCTTTTTGATTGATTTGATAAGTTGCTTCTTATTCAAAATCCGAAGCAGAGAATACTGGATTGTCTCCTTTTGATAAGAAATAATTCTTGTACCTATCCCGGATGAATAATTTAGAATTATCAGAAGTGATATTCAGGAAAGGCTTATCTCCTTTCCAATAACTGCTAGTCGAGACAAAGTCTATTGTGATGACATCATAGGTAGCGCTAGAATCCAGAGCTGCTTTTCCTTCGACCCGATAACAGTATTTGGCTGTCACGTTATTTCCAGTGTCTTTTCCGATGCTGGAGCGAATCTGAGAGCCTTTGACTGCCCTGCTTTTGACAACCAGGTTGTCAAACGGAGAAAATTTGAAGAGCTCTTTCTCTGTCCTGACTCCTTCTGGAATCGAGGAGCGAATACCGCCTAAGTTATGAATGGCAACGATCTTTCTGCCAGTCTTTTCTTCTCCGAGTCCTTGGCTCTTTCCATAGTCGATCCTGACTTGCGGAATGAAGTTACGGAGCTCGTTTCCTTTTCGCAAAGTGTCTTGAAAGGTGGCTAATTCATGAGTTGGGTGAGCACTATTCGCATCCTTTAAGGTATTAAGGATATCTCTTTGGCATAAGGAATCACTCGTGTTGTAGTAGATGCTTGCATTGACGTAGTATTCTTTTGTTGCCTTTTTGGTTGTTAAGTCGAAGGTCCTTTTTGCGTAGCCTCTGGAATTGCATCCGCCTTGGACATACGGAATCTGATGGGCTCCGACTTTTACATTCTGGAAGCGATGACTATGTCCACCGAAGATACCATTCAGTTTATTTGGAAGAAACGTATTTCCAATGCTTTGGATATATCTTGAATCTTTATCCGCGTGGGCAGAGAGAAGAACAAGATCACATCCTTGTTGATAAAGGGCATCCCTTTCGCTGGAAATCAGAGTCCTCGAATCCGAAAAGGTGTACTCACCCCTTGCTCCTGCCCTGATGGTGTTTTCAATATCGGAATCGATAACACCGATGACACCATAGCGGACATTTCCTTGGTCGATGATCTTACTCTTCTTCCTGAAGGAAGGGATTTCTCCTTTGCTGTTGACAATGTTGAGACCAAGGTAGGGATAAGGTGCTTTTTTGCTCCTTTCCTCCCTTTTGTCTAAACCAGCATCGAATTCGTGGTTTCCTACTGCCCTTGCTTTGACTCCGAGCTCTCCTAAGAGCTTATCGGTCAGAGACCTGTCTTCATGGGCTAAGTATCCGCCCTGCCAGGAATCTCCAGAAGAGAGGATGATAGAAGTGTATGGATCGTAATCTTCATCGTTCTTGATGGCGTAAGCAAGTCTTGCAATGCCAAGTTCTTTGTTTCCATAATCTGGATCTATATAGGGTTCCAGAGAGCCATGAATATCATTGATAGAGAAAACAGTGACAGTCTTCGGTTTGTTTCCAGAAGTGTCCTTTGAAGAGGCACTTTCTTCCGGTTTTGAGGAAGAAGGCTTATCCGATGGAGTGGAAAAGGTTGGATTTTCCGAAAGGGACGGCTTCTCTTCTGTTGCCTTTTCTGAGATGGAATTGTGGATTGAAGAATACGGATTATGGTTGGAGGCTGAATTTTCTGTACATCCTGTTAAGAGAAGAGAGGAAAGAAGAAGGAAGAGAAAGGTCTTTTTCATTTGAGCCTGAGCTCCTTGTTTTCTTTGCAGTTGAACATCGAATAACCATTCTGGTTGTAGACGTCTTTTCGGTTATAGGTGAATTCGTTGCCGATGCCATCTAAGAAAATACCACCAGCTTCTTTGACAATTAAGTCCCTGGAGCAGACGTCCCATTCTTTGGTGTGCTTCGTGTAACGAATGGAGATATCGCCTCTTCCTCCGGCTAAGGCGATTCCTTTCAGGGAAGCACCGATAGCAAGGACTTCTGTGATTTTGGAAGAATATTTTTCTTTTATCTGTGCTTCGGAATTTAGCCTGTGAGTCTTAGAAATCAGCCTGATGAGGTTCTCTTTCCGAGAAGAGACAGTAAGCTTGGTTTTTTTCCCGTTTTCATCGACATAGTAGGAACCCTCTCCCTTGATAGCATAAGCATAGGAGTTTTTCCTTGGAACGCCGATGACGGCAAGAACTGGCTTTCCATCCACGGCGTAAGCGACATTTACAGCAAAGGATCCATCTTTCCGAACAAAGTCCTCTGTGCCGTCTAAAGGATCAACGATGAAGACTTCTCTTTTTTCTAAACGGGATAAATCATCCTGGCTTTCTTCGGAGAGCCAAGCGATGTCTTTGAACTTGGAAAGATGAGTTCGGATAATCTGATTGGAGGCTAAATCCGCATTGGTAACAGGAGAGTCATCTTCTTTATAGGAGATAGAGAATCCTTCCTTATAGATTTTTTGGATTTCTTTTCCGGCCTCTTTGACAGCTGTGATCCTTTCTTCCAGGATCGTTTTATTTTCCATGGATTTCCTCAAGCTGGTTCAGGGCTTCTAAGACCTGGGGAATGATGTCTAAAGAGGACAGTGTGCATCCACTGGCAGCAAGATGTCCGCCACCATTGAATTTAACGGCGGCGAGCTGGACATTGTAGAAACCATTGGAACGAAGTTCAACACGGACCGTTGAGTTTTCCTGCTCGGTGAATAAAGCCCAGATCGGATGATGGTCTAATAAGGCAAGGAGATTGACTTTTCCGGAGGCTTCTTCCTGAGTCCTGTTCAGGGCATGATAGTCTTCTTTCTTCACAACGCAATAGCTGACTCTGCCAGAGAAATCAAAGTGGGAGTAAATGAAGGAACGATAGCGAAGGTCACGGCTGTTCTGCTGATACCTGTTGTTATATAAGGTCTTATAGTCAACTCCATAAGAGACAAGTTTAGCAGCAAGTTCAAAAGTGGATGGCTCGGCATCATACTGGAAACGACCAGAATCAGTGACAAGACCCATGAAGAGATAGGTTGCAGACTTGCTAGAGGGAATCTTTCCGTAGCGGACAAGGAGTGACTTTGCTAAGACATAGGTGGCACTCGGAGCGAGTTCATCCCGGATAATCGGATAAGGGAAAGGCTTATCGGAAATATGATGGTCGATGCAGACAACATCGTGACTTAAAAGAATACGCTGATCTTCCACACGATCAAAGTCACTTAAGTCAATCCTGACACAGAGGGAGGATTGAATCGTTTCATCGGAAACAATATCACTATCATCCACTGGTCCTAAATAAGCAGGATGGGTTCCTAAAGCATAGACTTTCTTATTCGGGAACAGACTCAGAAGAGCGTATTTCCTTCCAAGGACAGAACCGACACAGTCGCCATCCGGATTCTTATGGCCAAAGATGACAATGGAGGATGCTTCTTCTAATTTGTCGAACACTGCTTTGATTTCATTTTCTGTATAATTCATTTTTCTTTCTCTTTCCGAAAAGAAAAGCCCTGATTCGAGGGCTTTTTCTTTCATTTAAATAATAGATTAGTTGTTTTCGTCTTCGTCTTCGTACTGATTATCCGAATTGATCTGTTTTCCGTTTCCCTCTTCATCTTCGTTTTCTTCCTCATCGGAATCAAGAGTGGATTCGGAATCATAGTCTTTCTCTTTCTTCTCTTCATCCTCATCTTCTTCGTATTCATCATAAGAGTAAGCATCATTCCTGTCGATATGGGCATCTGCATACTTCTCATGTTCACGGAGAGACCAGGTGTTGTTCTCACGGACGACAAAACGTCCATCCAGTGTGAGTTCGGTATAGAAGTGGGAAGCACGGGCAATCAGCTCATTTTCATCGGTAATGCCACGTAAGTTTCCGACTTTCCTTAACAGTTCTCCGAAGGAAACCGACTTAAAATCTTTTCCTTCCTTGGCATAGAGGTCAGTCCTGACTTCATAGGCTAAATCAACTAAAGATTTGTTTTCGTTATCCATAAACGGATTTCTCCTTTTCAATTCTTCAAAGCAATTAGAGTATACACATTCCAACCTTATTTATAAAGGGCGGAAGAAAATTAGTCTTCTTTCTTTTCGTCAGAATACCTATGTGTCGGGGCAGAGACACCGATTAAGTCAAGGGCAGAGGCAAGGACATCCTTGCAAGCTTCCACTAAACCAAGACGTTCCCGGCTTAACTGTTCATTATTGTCATCTAAGACACGGCACTTTGTATAGAATTCATTGATCTGCTGGCTTAAGGAGTGGATGTAATTGGCCATACGATACGGATCGTTGTCCTTCAAGGCACCTTCGATTTCCTTGGAATAATCCTTGAGCTTAATGAGAAGGTTCTTCTCGGATTCGCTTGTCAGCAAGTCGGTTTCGTAGTTCAACGGGAAGAACTTCTTTCCGTTTTCGAGAATACCGCAGAGACGTGCGTGAGTATACTGGGCATAGTAGACTGGATTCTCACTTCCGAGTTTCTTTGCCAGATCAATATTGAAATCAAGATGAGAGTCGACAGAGCGGGAAACAAAGAAATAACGAGCGGCATCGACACCGACTTCTTCAATGAGCTCTTTCCTGGAAATGGCATTTCCAGTACGTTTGCTCCTCTTAAACTCCTGGCCATCTTTGAACAGACGGACCATCTGGACGAGAAGAATCTTCAAGTTGTCCGGATTGTGTCCTAAATCTTTTTGTGAAGATTTCAGACGGGTGACGTAGCCATAATGGTCAGCACCGAATAAATCAACAAGAATATCGAATCCACGATTGAACTTATCGTTGTGATAAGCAATATCCGGAAGAAGGTAGGTGTAGCTTCTATCGGACTTGACAAGGACACGATCCTTGTCATCCCCGTCTTTGGTTGTGTTGAGCCAAAGGGCGCCGTCTTTTTCATAGCATTCGGGTTTCAGCTTTTCTAAGACCCTTGTGACATCTCCTCTGTCGCGGATGGCTTTTTCGGAAGTGTAGACATCCTGGTCGACATGGAAGTCATGGAGATCCTTTTTGATGGCATCTAAGAGTTTTTCACCACCGAATTTTTTGAATTCAGGAAGATGCTTCTTTGAATCTGCCACATAGGCGTCACCGACTTTTTCTTTGATTTCTTTGGCGATTTCAATGATTTCCTGTCCATGGTATCCATCTTCCGGGACTGGCTTATCGATTCCGAAGAGCTCAAGATAACGAGCTTCGATAGACTCAGCGAGATGGTCCCTCTGAACACCAGCATCATTGACATAGTATTCACGGGTGACCTCATATCCTGCTTTCTTATAGATACGGGATAAGGAGTCTCCGATAGCAGCACCACGGGCATGACCTAAATGAAGGGTGCCAGTTGGGTTGGCAGAAACATATTCGATATCAACTTTCTTTCCTTTTCCGATGGTCAGGTCACCATAGTGGATAGGATCTTTGACAATCCTATGGATTACCTGTCCAAGTTCATCCTGGCAAAGGAAAAAATTCAGGAATCCTGGTTTGACAGCTTCGACATGGTCGACGCCATCCCTCTTGAATTCTGCGGCAATTTTCTCGGCAAGCCTTAATGGAGCCCTGTGGAGCAGCTTTGCTTTACGAAAGGCAATGTTGCTTGCATAATCGCCATGCTCCCGCTTGTCGGATGGAGAAAGGACGATTTCTTCCCTCTTGGTTTCTGCACCGAGCTGTTCCCTCATCTCTTTCAGTTGGTTTTTGATCTTTTCCTGAATATCCATAATCGATTACCTCGTTTCTTCTTTTTCCCTGAGTATGCTGACTAGGCACGCACAGGCTTTTTCTTCTCCGATAGGACCTAGCTTTTCCCTTGTGTTCGCTAGGATTGAGACATTCTCTTCCTCTAATTGGAGAAGAGAGCAGAGACTCTTCTTGATTTGCGCCTTGTAAGGAGATAGCTTAGGCTTTTCTAGAAGAATGGTTACCGCAATGTTGTTCAAATGGTAGTGTTTCTTTTTCCTCTCTTCGATAGCAAACAAGAGAATATCTTTGGAATTCCTGTTTTTTGTTTTGATTTCATTATCCGGGAAATAGGTTCCGATATCTTCTTTGCCAAGTGCAGATAGAATGGCATTGGATAAGGCATGAAGAAGGATGTCACCATCCGAGTGAGCAATTACTTTCTTTCCCTGGATGCTGACCCCTGCTAGAGGGAAAGAACCCTCTTCTTCTAAGCGATGGATATCAAAGCCAAATCCCGTTTTAATCATTATTTCTTCTTTGCAGCAGAAAGGATGTAGAGGATATCGCCGTCATTGACGACATAGTCCTTACCGACTGTGCGCCTCTTGCCTGCTTCCTTGACAGCAAGCTCCGATCCATACTGAATCAGATCATCATAGCTATAGACTTCTGCTTTGAGGAAGAACTTCCTGAAATCGGTATGAATGACACCGGCACACTGCTGGGCATTCCTTCCTTCCTTGAAAGTCCAGGCACGGACTTCATCTTCTCCACCCGTAAAGAAGGTACGAAGACCAAGAAGATGATAACTAGCCATCGTAATCTTATCCAAACCAGTAAGACTGGTTCCCAGCATGGAAAGGTATTCCTTACGATCTTCCGGAGACTGCTGGCTAAGTTCTTCTTCGAGTAATGCAGAGACCGGGATGCATTCTGCACCTTGTGTCTTTGCAAAGTCTTCCAAAGCCTTGAAATACTTGTTTCCTTCTGGATTTGCGTAGCTGTCTTCATCGACATTGCCAACATAGATAACAGGTTTCCTGGTAATCAGGTTAAATTCTTTGGCCTTTGCCTTCTCATCGAAGGAAAGGACAATATCTTTTGCCCTGACTTCTTTTTCCAGGCCGTCTTTGATTTTATGAAGAGCGGAGACTTCGGTTAAGGAATCTTTATCCTTAGTCGTGAGTGCTTTGCGCTCCACTTTCTCTAAACGCTTGTTGACAACATCAAGATCAGAGAGCCTTAACTCCAGATTGACTTCCCTTGCATCCGTAACCGGATCAACCGAACGTCCGTTATAGGAAATGATTTCGCTGCTATCAAAGCAGCGGATAACATGGATGATAGCATCCGTATTACGGATGTTTCCTAAGAACTGGTTTCCTAATCCTTCACCATGGCTTGCACCTTTGACAAGTCCGGCGATATCCGTGAATTCGAAAGAGGCACGGACGGTCTTCTTCGGATTGAAGATACGGACAAGTTCCTGGATTCTAGGATCATTGACATAGACGACTCCGACATTCGGTTCGATGGTAGCGAACGGATAGTTCTCGGCGAGAACATGGTTGTTGGTGATAGCATTGAATAACGTGGACTTTCCAACGTTCGGAAGTCCGACAATACCTGCAGTTAAGCTCATTGTATATAACTTCTTTCCTGCACAATAAAAATAGTGCCTTTCTATTATAGAGTGTGGAATGATTTTATCCAATACTTCAAAAGGAAAAAGGCGGCTTAGCTTAGTGCTCTGCCGCCTTTTTCCTAATAGCCTTCTTTCCTGGAATGAATCTCGGAAGAATCGACAATCGATTTAATTCCCTTAAGGAAAGAGGTGTCTAAGCTGTCTTTATCCAAGAGATCATAGGAAAGATAAAGAGGTTCTCCATCTGCATCCGGATACTTTGCCCTTTCCTCATCTCTATCCGTGAAGAATGTCTGATTTTCAAAGACTGTCAACCATCTAGTCGGTTTGTCCTCTTTCTTGATTTCCAGCTGGTAGCATTTGAAAACACCCCAACCACCACCAGTGCTGCCTACATAATCAAGGGCACCTAAGTTCCGGATTTTGGATTCAAAATCGAGAATTTTTTCTGATAGTGCTGTTTCGAGAATTACGGGATTGATGGCAAGAAGATTACCTAGATACGCAGGATCTTCGTTCAAAACATAGTGGAGTGTCACTTCGGCGCCATCATATTTGGATTTATCTAGCTGATACTTTAGCTGTGAATGGATTGTTGAGTTCGTTTGCGATTCCATAGGCTGTTTGTTTTGACATCCTGCTAGAAGGAAAACCAGAGAAAAAGTAAGTATTTTTCTATTCATATTACTTCGCCCTCCTATTTTTTCGTCAGGCAACGGAAGTAGTTCATTTCATAGACATTGTTATTTAAAATATATTCTCCAGTTCTCGAATGATCACTCGAATCATAGTGAACCCTGTAATAGTTTTCTGTTGTGCTTCCGTTCCGAATTGTTGCAAAGCCTGTTCCTAAAACGGCGTGGTTGTGTGTAAATCCACTATCATCAGTCCATGCAAAACTCGCTAAAACAGGATTACAGCTGTTGAGAATCCAATACTGGTAAGCAAAGAAACTTGTTTGGGTCTGTATCTGAATAGATGATCCATTATGTTTGTCTAAGTATGCGCGTAACCCAGTTAATTCATTGGCAAATGTAGTGCCGTTCTTTGTTGATGTATGCCTGTCAATCATAAGCTCGCTAACTAATTTGTGTACCTCTAGAACATTATCATCTTGTTGTAGAGGGAGAAGACCATCTACTAAATCATAGTTGCTATATCGATCATAAAAAGATATTAACATTGCACCTGCAACTGCTGAACACGCTTTGTTTTCGAATCCGTAAATATCATTGAAGTATTCAGGACATTGTGAAATATAACGGCTGGCAGATTGGCTGTAAATTTCTGATTTAAATAAGTAAGAAGGATAGCAAAGAAGATTGCTTCTATCAACTGTAGTAGATGTAGGAACAATGGAATCGACAGCAATTTCTGTTTGCTTTTGTACATCACTTGTTTCTGTTAAAAGGTCGGGTAAATCATCAACGCTCTCTGGAATATAAGATCCATGATATAAAGCAGTAATAATGTTTTCAGAATTAAGAAGATAATATCTTTCATAAGTATTACTTGCATCATAGAGATAATGAACACTAATTTGATTTTCGTTTCGAGAAGAGTACGAAAAAGCAAAATTGTCTACTTCGACATTTGAAATTTTTTTAATTGTACGGATTGAAGATAGATTTGAATTAAAGTTTGGAAGAACCTCTTCTTTTAAATTTGTGGTAGGAGTAAGGATGGAAAGACCTAATAGTAATCGAATTATCTTTTTCATATTGTTTAAGCCAGACTATTTCTGACCCCTCCTGCAATCATTTTAAAAAGAAACAAAACGGCTTCAAGAGCAAATTGCAAAAGCCCATCTCTATGGAAAATAGAAATGGGCTTTTATGAGCTTGTTTGCTTCTTAGAACTCGATAGGGTTGCTTTTACTTGGATTTGAGCTTTTTTCGCCGAGAAATATAGAAAAACGCTAAGGATGATTGCATTATGCTAGGCTTCAAGATAGATCGTAGAAGAAGTGCTTGGCCAATTTGCAGAAAGCGCTTTCTTCACTCCTCCATCCCTGATATAGAGCTTTTTATAGGATGGAATCTGATCCTTGTAATCTTCAATCCGGGAAGAAGGAACAACATTTAGTGTTGCTAGAACATTTGTTGGGTTGCTGTTATCAACAATTGTCCTGACAATAGCTTTTGTCCTTCTCCGGTAAGCAGTCAATGTCTTTCTTTCTTCATGGCTAGTTTCAATAGCGGCCGGGAAGGAGAAAGGCTTACTCCTAGCCTTATCCTGGAATAATCCATCATAGAGATAAACAACACCTTCAATCTCGATTTCGTTCTTCAAACCCGGGAAGGAAGTTTCTTCTAGAATGTCCGGATTGTAGTGGCCTTGGCTGTCTTTGGTGAAGCCGAGGTACTTCTCCATCGAATAGGAATCTTCCCTCTTTGTATAGCTCGAAGAAGGATTGTAGTAGCTTTCAATGGTCCTTTTTCCTTCATAATCCAGTAGGAAGAAAAGAGAGAAATCCTGTTCCGGCATGATATAGGAGGAAATATTCTTTTTATTTCCTTCTCCGTCCACATAGTAGCAGCCTTTCGGATAGAGATGATCTTCTTGACTACCTTCTAAGACCGTATTCTTGAATTCATTGAGGATATCTTCATAGCTGCTATTTGGCTTGATCTGTACTTTCTTTGCTTCCACTTTGGTTCCAGTGAATCCATTTGGATAATCAACTGTGATGGTCAAGAAAGGATAGGTAGAATAAGTCGCTTCTAGAGTCACTTCCGTCTGATTGATGGGAAGAGCATCCAAAGAAAAATCAAAGGAAGTTCCGTTTAAGGTGAAGGAGATAAAGTCCGCGCTATCTTTCCTTGGAGTGTGTTCTTTGAGGAAATCCTCTCCGAGGATATCTTCTGTGTAATAGTCCGAGAAGGTTTCTTTGTCTTTTCCGTTTACGTTTCCGCCATTGTAGTCAAGGGTAAGACTTACTTTCTTGTTCCATTTGAGATAGATATCGAAGTCATTGCTTCCGATGGGAGAGTTCCTGTAGAAAGGAGAAGTGTAGTCCTTATCAAGGAAGAACCCAGCAAACCGGTAGTCTTTCGTATCGGCTGGAAAATAGTAGTTCTTGATGTCTTTGAGAGAATAATCAATGGAAAATTCTGTTTTCCTGATGTTCTTCAGTTCGGTTTCGATGTTATCTTTTCCTTGGAAGACAGCATCTTCCTTGCCTTCGATTCCATAGTGAAGCGTAATCTTAGGATCTTCAATCCAAGAGGCATAGAGAGTCCTTGAGGTTCCCTTTTCCCTGTTTGGAAACTCCATCGTATCGTTTCCAAAGGATTTTTCAAAGGGATAAACACCTTCTGTTCCAGTCGTATCAAGATAATAATGCTTTACTTTGTTTTCATCTTCACTGGAAGCTAGCGGGTACTTCGTGTACCAGTAATCAAAAGTAAGATGAGAGTCTTTGGAACAAGTGACGGAAGGAAGATAGGAGCTGTTTTCAATTTTTTTGGAAACATATCCGTTCAGTTTGTTATCCGAAAAAGACTTCACATCGTTCTCCGGTGCCTTTAAGGTAACACCCCGGTTTGCTCCTTCGGTTAAATCAAACTGTAAGGAGACAAGCGGTTCGAAATAGGCATATAAAGTCGTAGATCCATACGGATAGAAATAATAGGAATCCTTGCCATCATCGCTGATTCGCTTATCGATGGCACGATACTTTCCGTTTTTGTCTTTTTCCATCCATCCTACGAAGAAATATCCCTCTTTTTTGCAGTCTGGAATCTCGACTTCAATCCGTTCGCCAGCCGTACCTTCCAGATATTCTGTGGAGAAAGCAGGAGAGACAAAACTTCCTCCGTTCAACTCGAAATTGATGCGGCCTTTTGCTTTGCCGCACGAAATCAGGGAGAGAGAGAACAGGATAGTCAATGCAACAGGTATTCTTTTCATTTGATTCTATTATAAAGTCTACTCTCTTTATTCGAAAGGAAAATTTATCAACACCGAAAAACCTGGCAGGAACTGCCAGGTTGATCTTTAAAATTTACAAAAGTTACTTATGGTCGTGATGGAAGCCGTGAGAGGGTTTGCCTGCCGGACGAGGACGTTCCGGACGATCAATGTATCCTTCCGGTTTCGGGAGGAATTCACGATGGCTGATATCAATACGGCCCTGGGCATCGATGCCAGTGACGATAACCTTTAAGGTGTCACCAAGATGGCAGACATCTTCGACCTTTTCAACACGATTCCAGTCGAGCTTAGAGATGTGGCAAAGGGCATCGGTGTTTCCAAAGAGGTTGACGAAGCAACCATAGGATTCGATACGGACGACCTTTCCATCATAGACATCGCCGACTTTGGCAACACGGGCAATGTTCCTGATCCTGTTATAGGCTTTGTCGATGGTTTCATAGTGGACAGAGTAAAGAATGACACGTCCATCATCGTTGATATCGATCTTGACATCATTGTCACAATCGGCAATGATTCCGTTGATGACTTTGCCCTGAGAACCGATGACTTCACGAATCTTCTCCGGATCGATGTTGAACTTCTTCCTCTTAAGTGCGTACGGAGAAAGTTCTTTCCGAGGTTCTGGAATAGCCTTAAGCCTGACATCCAGGATCTGCCTACGGGCAGGGTGAGACTGAGCTAAAGCTTCTTTTAAGACATCACGGGTAATACCACGGATCTTGATATCCATCTGTAAAGCAGTGATACCATTCGGAGTTCCGGCAACCTTGAAGTCCCTATCTCCTAAATGGTCTTCCCTGCCTTGGATATCCGTAAGGATGGTATATGGATGATTTCCATCCAAAGGTCCAGAAGTGATTAATCCCATAGCAATACCAGAGACCGGAGCTTTCAGCGGAACACCAGCATCCATTAATGACATACAGCTTGCGCAGATAGAAGCCTGAGAGGAGGAACCGTTGGATTCGCAGACATCGGCAACGCAGCGAATCGTGTATGGGAAGTCTTCGACAGAAGGAAGAACGTAGCTTAATGCACGTTCGCCTAAGGTACCATGACCGATTTCACGACGTCCCGGAGTACCCCTACGGCCTAATTCGCCGACAGAGAATGGCGGGAAGTTGTAGTGGTGGAGCCAACGTTTTTCACTGTCTCCAGTGATGTCATCGACAATCTGAGCTTCTTCTAAGGAACCAAGAGTACAGGCAGAAATGACCTGGGTCTGTCCACGGGTGAACCTAGCGGAACCATGAGCACGTGGAAGAAGATGGACCTGTGCATCGAGCGGACGGATTTCATCGACCTTACGTCCATCTGGACGGACCTTGTCGACAGTGATAAGGCGGCGGACCTCATTGCGGACAACTTGCTCTAAGACTTCCTTAGCCTCGTTGACAGCAAGATCATGCCTCTGCTGGCTTTCGTATTTTTCACCAGTGACGAAGTTCTTTTCGTCGACTAAGTCAATAACTTCTTTTTCTAATGCATCAATTGTGTTCTGACGTTCGAGTTTATCGAAGATAGAAACAGCTTTGATGATTCTCTTTTCCTGAGTTTCGCTCTGTCCAGGTGCAATATAATTGCGGCATTTGTCTGCGAAAGCTTCATCGATATGATAGATATTGAGCGGACGTTTCGGCTTTCCAACGGCTTTGGCAATTTCTTTTTCAAAAGCGCAAAGCTTCTTGATGGCTTCATGACCGAACCTTAAAGCATCGAGCCTATCATCTTCGCTGACTTCAGCAGCACCGGCTTCGACCATGTTGATGGCAGCTTCGGTACCAGCAACAGAAAGGTTGATATCGGAGTTCTTCCTCTCTTCAACAGAAGGATTGATGATGAGCTGTCCATTGACACGTCCGACATGGACACCAGCAATAGGTCCTTCGAAGGGAATATCGGAGATGCAGAGGGCTAAGGAAGCACCAAACCTTGCAGTCCTGTCCGGACAGGCATCCCTGTCGGCAGACCTGACAGTGCAGGTAATCTGGGTTTCGTTGACGTAGCCTTCCGGGAACATCGGACGGATCGGACGGTCGATCAGACGGGAGATCAAAGTTTCCCGATAGGATTGACGTCCTTCCCGGCGAAGGAAGGAACCCGGAATCTTTCCAGCTGCATACTGACGTTCGAAATAATTGACGGTCAGCGGGAAGAAGTCCTGTCCTAATTTGGCTTCTTTAGCACCGCAGACTGCACATAAGACGGCTGTATCGTTAAAACGGACGAAGGCAGAACCATCGGCCTGTTTAGCGATTTCCCCAATTTCAACGGAAAGCTTTTTTCCGTAGAAGTCGAGGGAGAACACTTGCTTTGACATTCTTTTTTTACCTCTTTATATAAATAACCTGTTGTATTTTACCATAAACGGAAACGCATGTTTTCAGTTATTTCCGAAACTAGGAAAAACAAGGATGCTTTTATCCTCTTATTTCTCTTCCTTGTACTTTCGGTAAATGCGGAAATAGTAGTCTTTCCAGAGCTGATAGATGTTTTCTTCGCTGTATGTCCTCTTTATCTCTCTGGAAACTTCTTTTCCTTGCTCATAGAAATCTTTGTCGTTTTTCCTTCTCTGAAGGAGGAGGGAGAAATCATCGATGTCTTTTGCACGGATGGAAGAAGAGGGGAGAATGGGATCGTAAAGAGAAAGATCACGGACAATGAAAGGATTTCCGACAGAGCAGTTTTCTAATAAAGCCCTTGGGAATAGCTCGTTGTAACTTGGCAGGAGAAATACATCGGCAATGTTGTAGATGTCATTCCTTTTCTCACGATCAATAATTCCTAAGAATCTCCTGCTTTCTCTTTTTTCCTCCCTTTCCTTCTTTAGTTCCGGATAGCCATCGGTAATCTGCTTGAAAGAAAAACCACCTGCCCAGATGAAATACCTTTCTGGATGACGTTTGCTGAGCTCAATAAAGTCCAGAACACCTTTTCTTGTCTGCACTTGTCCTACACCAAGGACAACAAAGGCGTGTTCTGGTATCTTGTACCTCTTCCGGAGGAACTTTTTTTCTTCCCAAGGCACTGGGTAGAAATTTTCCTTGCTGACAAAGTTTGGAATATAGCTGATTCTTTCTTCGTCAAGTCCGTATTGGATGAGTTCGTTTTTGAAAGAAGGATTGACGACAACAATCTCTTTTGCTTTTTTGTAAAAAGAGATTACGTATTTCTTAAAGATTTTGAAAAAGAGTTTTGGAAGACGGATACTTCCTTCTAAAGTGTCTGGCCTGAAGTGAACAAACCTGATGGTTGTCCGCTTTTTCTTCCTTTGAAAGTAGAAAGAAGGATTGATGCTGTGGATGTGATAGAGATCAAAAGCTTTCTTGTGGGAATTAATGGCCACTTCAAAGTCGTTTTTTCCGTATTTTTTAAGAAGCTGCCTTTCTTCAAGGTAGACACTTCCCACTCCCTGTGCTTTCACGCTATCTGCCTTCGACAGCCTGTTAATCTTTAGTTTCTTTGCTTGCATACGTTCTCTTATCCGCTTTAAAATAGCTTTATCGTTGACCTATTATAAATAAAACGGAGGTAAAAGACATGATTCAGCATTTTAAACCAGGCTTCCAACATCTAGAAGACATCAAGGTCGAGCCTTTAGACAAAGAAGCAATCATTAAGGAGATTAATAGCCTTGATGAAAAGCTTGTCCAAGCAAAAGACGGTGAAGAGGCGGTTAAGGTCGTTAAAGAATATTTTTCTTTGAACGATGATCTTCAGACTGCTGTCTGTTTGATTAATATTCGCTACACAGTGAATACGAAAGATGAATACTACCATAAGCTCAATGACGAGAGGAACGAAATTCTCCCGGCTATTCAGGAAGCTACCAATCGCTTTGACAAGGATTTCTATAATTCTTCTTTCCGTAAAGAACTTGTCGATGCTTTTGGTGAACTTTATTTTGAACAGGTAGCTCTTAGTAGGAAGACCTTCTCTCCTGAAATCAGGGATGACTTGGTGGAAGAAAACAAACTTGTCAGGCAGTATACCGATCTTCTTGCCGATGGGTTAATTGAATTCCGTGGAGAAAAATATTCGATTCCTCAGATGGGAAGATTCACGACTTCCAGGGACCGAGAAACCCGAAAAGAAGCTTCCGGACTTGTCTGGGGATTCTATACGAAGCATGATGAGGAAATCGGTAGGATTTATGATCGCAGGATTCATGTCCGTGATCGCATGGCAAAGAAGCTCGGGTTTAAAAACTATCTTCCTTTAGGCTATGCAAGAAGGGGACGTCTTGACTGGGATGAGAAGGATGCTAAGGAATACCGGGAAAAGATTTTGAAATATGTTGTCCCTCTTGCCAATAAAATCCGGGATGCTCAGAAAGAGCGTCTTGGATATGGAGAAGACACTCATTTCTATGATTACGCGATTTTCTATAAGAGTGGAAATCCGACACCGAAGGGAACCTGTGAAGAACTCGTCCAAGATGCTAAGACAAGGTATCAGGAACTCTCTCCTGTTGCAAGCAAGTACTTTGATTTCATGGTCGACCATCACTGCCTTGACCTTCTTGCAAAACCGGGAAAGTCTGGAGGCGGATATAGGGAATATATTCCCGGACTTAAAACTTCCTTTATCTTTGCCAATTTTAATGGAACATCCGATGATGTTGATACATTGACACATGAATTCGGTCACTCTCTCCAAGGCTTCTTAGGTGGTGACAGGATTGTTCCGTCTTATCGTTGTCCTGGCATGGAATGCGCGGAAATGCATTCAAGGAGTATGGAGTATCTGACCTATCCTTATAGGAAGCTTTTCTTCAAACAGGATGATGCCAAATATCGTTATCAGCATCTCTGTGATGCGATTACCTTCATTCCTTATGGATGTATTGTGGATGCTTTCCAGGCGAAAGCCTATGAGAATCCGGATAGGACTTGGCAAGAAAGAAAAGCCTATTGGCGTTCTTTGGAAAAAGAATATCTGCCTTATCGTCAATATGGTGATTGCAAGTTCCTAGAAGAGGGCGGTTACTGGTATCGTCAAGGACATATCTTCCAGAATCCGCTCTATTATCTTGACTATACGATTGCCCAAGTCGTTTCTCTTGAGTTCTTCAGTGAATCCTTGCAGGATCCAAAGAAGACTTTTGATAAGTATCTCTCTTTCTGCTCTTTAGGAGGAACACTTCCTTTCCGTAAACTCCTGAAGAAAGCGAATATTGACAATCCGATGGATGGTGATACCTTGAAAGATGTCAGGAATTCTATCTGGAACTATCTTTCTGATTTCAATCCAGACGAACTGGATAAATAAAGAACTCGTTTCGCTTAAATCAAAAGGGACTTCTTCGGAAGCCCCTCTTTTTATTTCACTTCTTGGATCCTTTTCTTCCTTTCTGGAAAGATGTCGAGGATATTATCAAGGCCAGGAGAGTCTTTTTCCCCTGTCCGGTAGGCAGCTTGATGAAGGAAGGTATCTGCAAATAAAACAATTTCAGGCAATGTGTATTCTTTCTTCAGGTAACCGAATAAGCCGGCCAGGTAACCAGCTAACCCGTCTCCGGAACCCGCTTTTCCAAGAACAGCAGTGGGTAGATAGGAAGAAGCATAAGTTTCCGTTTTGTCTACTAGAAGAGAACAGTAGCTTTTTAAAAGAATACTCCTATTGTATTTCGTTGAAAAAGCAGTGGAGAGATCTTTATAGTCATTTGGATTACGAGAACTGATATTTTTGACATCTAAGAGACGTCGCACTTCTCCTAAATGGGGTGTCAACAGAATGCTTTCCGGAGTGAAACGCTCCCTCCCTTCGTCAAGAATACTTTTCAAAAGGGTGATGCCGCTTGCATCGATAACCAGGCTTCCAGAATAAGAGGAAAGTATTTTTCTAAGCAATTCTTTGTTTTCGTTGGATACTTCCCTTCCGTTTCCGAAAAGAATGCTGGAAAAGGAATCAAGGTACTTTTTCCTTTCCCCTGACGATAAAGAATACCTTTCTTCTAAATCTTTGGATGGGATTTGATTCAGCGGTAATCGGCGAACCATTGTTTCGCGATTGGACTGGCTTGTAGATACATAACAATAGCCAACACCAGACATATTGCAAAACAAAGAAGAAATCACCACTGCATTTGGGTATTCTCTGCTTGAACCAATCAGCAATGTCTTTCCAAAGTCGGATTTAATTCCTTGTGGATTCCGTCTCCAGTAAATATGGTTCAGCCTTTGATTGAATTCTTTCTGATTCATCCTTGGATTCCTTTATAAGAGAAAATTCTCTTTTCTTGTTGTTTCCTTTCCTTTCGGATACTTCGTAAGGAAAGGCTTGGATTTCGCTTTGCTGTTTCTTTTGCGTCAAAGTCTAATTGGAGTTTCCTGGCCAAGTGCCTTTTCCGAAACAGACGCTTACCCCTATAAGGAGCATATAAGGTTGTCAGTTTTTTCGATTTTTCAAAGGCCATGAGATGGTCGATGTAATAGTTATTTGCACTGCTCCTGATAGAGGATTCGTGTTGACGGTAGTAATAAATCGGTTCCTTGAAGTAAGTGACTTTGTCTGCTCTTAGCATAGTTGAAAAGAAGAAGACAAGATCTTCGTATTTTACTTGAGAGGGGTCAAATAGAATACGGTTTTTCTTTAAAAACTCGGCCTTGTAGAGTCTGCCCCAACAAAAAGTGCGGAGCTTCCTAAAGGGAGAATGCCTGTATTTATTTAATGCTTTCGTTCCTCGGCTGGTGAAACGAGTGCGGGAATAGCCTTTGAATGTCTTCTTCCCGTTATCGATATAGTATCCACCGGTCGCAATATCCGCGTCTTTTTTCCTGATGTGCCGGAACAAAGAAGAAAGATAATTTTTCTGAACATAGTCGTCTCCATCTACGAAAGTGATAAAGGCGCCGTTTGCATGCCTTAGTCCGAGATTACGGGATAGGGAGGGACCATCATTTTTCTCATACCGGTAATAATAGATTTTTCCTGGATGCTGTGCTTGATAACGAGTACCGATTTCTTTTTCCTTACCTTCGCTTTTGCAATCAATCAGGATGATATTGTAGGATTCATCAAAGTCCTGATTCAGTAAAGAATCAAGGCAACTGCTTAGATATTTTCCTGAGTTAAAGCAGGGAACGATAACAGAAATACAGGTCCTAGACATCCTTAATAGTTTAACTTATCTGGCAAGAAAAACACTATTTAATTTTCCTTAGCTTTTTCCTACGCTCTAGGTTCGTATAAATGATATGAGAGATATTTGATACAGAGCAGTTGTGAATTTTTGCTATTTCCTTGAAAGACAATCCAAGAAAATACCTGTTCCTGATTTCCTGTTGAGGAAATTTTAGTTTGTCCCTGTATTGATCAATATCTAGTTTCCTGACCATCCTGTCATGAAGGTTTTCTTTTCCACCTACATTCTCCTCAAAGTAGGAGGCTTGCCGGATTCCGTAAATCCGTCTGCCGATATAGTTCCTTTCATTGTGATAAGTCACCGCTGCCGCCTTTGCTTTGCTTTTGCCAACCCAGAAGAACCTTTTTCTTAGTAATCTCCTAAAGGGTCCTTTATTCGGCTGATAGATTTCGATTGCATGCAGAACGGCTTTTTGCCTAGCAAGATAGACCGAGTCGAATTCGAGGAAGCTGCTTCTGTGGCACAGTGTTTCCGTATAGAGAAAGGCGTCGTTCTTGGCACGGAGAATCACTTCGGATTTCGCTATTTCATCGCTTTTCGCTTTTACTGCAAGCTCATCCATGGAATAAGAAGAATAAACAACGCGTCTTTTATTGCTTTTCAGTTCCTTCTCTCCCCGATAGGAACAAACAGAAAATAATGGTAAACAAAAACTTGGTAAGTCGATACAAAACCTTGATTTCATCATAGTTAATTCCGGCCTTTGCCGGTTCTCTCCTTTTGCTATTTTTATCCTAAATGGTTATTTCTTCTTCGGATGACGACGACTGGAATTGACCTGCGCTAAGAAAACAGCAGCAGCAATAGAAGCATTGAGTGCTTTTACTTTGCCAGGGAGTGGGATGGAAGCAATGAAGTCGGAGTTTTCCCGAACCAAACGAGAAACACCAAAGCCTTCAGAACCAATGACAAGGACGATTTTTCCCCGATAATCGATTTCGTCATAGACATCCTTTCCTTCTCCAGCACAGGAAACGACCCAGTATCCGTTCTTTTTCAGTGTGTTGATTGTTTGATTTAAGTTCGTTACTTGGACAATCGGAATGATTTCCTCACCGCCGGTTGCGATTTTCGAAACGGTTGCAGTGACTTGGACTTGACGGTTCTTGCCGATGATAATGGCATCGACATCAAATGCGGTTGAAGAACGGATGATGGATCCGAAATTGACCGGATCTTCAATTCCATCGAGCCTGATGATGGTAGAGTTTTCTTTCTCTTGGACAGATGAAAGAACTTCGTTGAGTTCCGAATAACGGAACTGAGGCCTTGAACAGATGGCTCCTTGATGATTCCTATGATCACATAAAGAACCGAGGGCTTCTAAAGAGACCCTCTTTACTGGGACGTTCTTTTGTTTGGCTAATTGCAGAATTTCCTGATCCGGATGGGCTTGGTTTAAAAAGACATGTATGGGTTTCCGGGTACCAAGCAAAGCGTTTTTAACCGGAATCTTACCGAAGACAATATTCTTATCCATGTTGGCATGGCCCTCACTAGTGCATCTAAACTATACGACAAATTTCTTCGTTAGGCAAACTACCTTCGATATTTTTCTTTTTTTCTGCTAGTTTCTGAAATGAAAAGATGGAAACATTTACTCTTATTCCGATGAGGGATAGATGGAAAGTAGGGTATAATTTAAGTATGCCTTTTCTTCCACTGAATACGATTACCGCTTATGATTTCGGAGAATCTATTGTTCTTCCTTCTTCTTATGTAAAGAGAGGAAAGGAACTAGGGTACACATCTCTTGGAATTGCTGACCAAAACAGGTATGCTTTTCCTTCTTTCGCAGATGCCTGCGAGAAAGAAAAAATCAAGCCTGTTTTTGGACTTCGTATCTCATTGTCTTCCGCAATTCGGGAAAAGTATGATGCTGTCCTTTATATCAAGAACGAAAAAGGATACCAGAATCTATGTGACCTTCTTTCAAAAAAGAGGGATAAATACGGAACGGATACTCTGTTGTCTCATAAGGACGGCTTAATTCTTGTCCTCTGCAGGAATGATCCTCTTTTCTATCAAGAAGAGTATCAGACCAGGATATCAAAGGAACTCACTTTATTTAAACGAATCTTCCAGGATGATTTCTATCTTGGACTAAGGCTCGAAAGCAAAGCGGATAGGGAAGAATCCCCATTGCTTTTCCGTTTTATCGATGACAGGGAATACCAGTCGGTTGCTTTTCCTTGTTCGAGATATCTTTTTAAAAACGATGCTGGCTCCTATCACCTTTTTACAGCTGCATGGAAAAAAGAAAAATACCAGGATAGTAATGAAGTTGGTCCGGAGTTCCTTCTTTCAGACCAAGGGATAGAGAAAACATATCGGGAAAAAGAAATTAAGGCAGCACAGGAAATTGCGGATAAAACGGATTTCTCTTTCTTTACGAAGAGAGGATCAAGGATTTCCTTTGATCATGCGGATGAGCTTTTAAATGAAAAAGCGGTCGAAGGACTTCAAAACCGGTTCTTTGGAAAAGAGATTCCCTCCGAATATAAGGATAGACTTCAATACGAACTGTCCATTATCAAGAAGAGGAACTTTTCTTCTTATTTTCTTCTTGTCGAGGACTACGTGAGCCATGCAAGAAGAGAAGGAATCTATGTCGGACCAGGTCGTGGTTCCGCAGGTGGTTCTTTAGTCAGTTATTCTTTGAATATCACACAGATGGATCCTAGGAAGTATTCTTTGTCTTTTGAACGTTTTCTGAATCCGAAGCGAAAGACAAGGCCGGATATCGATAGGGATTTCGAGGATACACGCAGAAGCGAAGTCGTTTCTTATCTTAAGCAGCGATACGGAGAAAGCCATTGCGGAGAAATCGTGACTTTTTCTTGCCTTAAGCCGCGTTCCGCAATCAATTTGATTGGAACGGCACTTGGGTATTCTCCTTCTCGCCTAAAGCCATTGACTTCTCTTCTCCCGGAACAAGCTGATGACTTTACTTCTGCCAAGGAGCAAAGGCGATATTATCAAAAAGCAAAATTCGAGTCCTTGAGGAAAGACGACTATTATGCCTCTCTTGTCAAACGGGCCTCTCTTTTCATTGGACTTCCGGTCAACACTTCCATTCATGCTGCTGGTGTTATTCTCTCCCAAGATGAAATCTACAAGAATGTCCCAAGGAGCATGGGAAAATCTGGAACTGTTCTTTATGAATATCCATATAGGGAGCGATTAGGTTACTTAAAGGTCGATATTCTTTCGTTAAGCAACCTTTCTTTTATTCGTGAAATTGAAGAACGTATCAAAAAGAATGGAAAAGAACTTCCTGATATTAGGAATGATTTAGAAAACAAGAAAGCCTTTGAAGAGAGGAATTCACTTCATCTTGCAAGGATTTTCCAATTGGATAACTCCTTTGGCTTCCGTAAGGCGATTGAGGAAATCCATCCGGATTCTTTTAAGGATATTGCAAGTCTTCTTGCTCTTTATCGTCCAGGACCGAGGAATTATATTTCTTCTTTTGCAAAGCGAAAAAAAGGAAGGGAGAAAATTGAGTATAAGTCTCCTCTTCTGGAACCGATTCTGCGGGATACCTATGGAATCAGGATCTATCAGGAACAGGTTAGGAGTGCAGTGGTGGCAGTCGCTTCTTTCTCTTCTAGTGATGCTGATTTGTTCCGACGAGCCATCTCCAAAAAGGATGTCGATAAGAGGAAACAATACGAGCCTCTCTTCTATCAAGGTGCAAAAAAGAATGGAGTAAGAGAAGACCTTGCTAAGAGTATTTACGAGGATGTTCTGAAATTCGCAGGCTATGGATTCAATAAGTCTCATGCCTATTGCTACGCCTATTTGACCTATATGCTTCTCTATTACAAAGCAAACTATCCGCAGGAATTCTATGAAGCTGCTTTTTCTAGCAATACCTTAGGCTCTTCGAAATCTCTTCAGCTCAGGCAGGAACTGAAAGACAACAAAATCAAGAGGATCCGACCCGATATTAATACATCGAAGGCGGATGATTATCTTCTTAGGAATAATAAGTGCTTCATTCCTCTTTCTGTTATTAAGCAATCGGATAAGAAGCTTCTTTCTGTTATTGTTGATGTCCGTGAGGAAAAAGGAGCTTTTACCTCGTATTATGACTTCTTTTTGAAGAGGGACGGAAAAAGGAATGAGTCTTCTCTTAAGACATTGACTTCGTTGATTGAGGCAGGTGCTTTTGATTCTCTTAGTCCCTACCGGGAAGAAAGGAAGAAGAACCTTTCTTTGTATAGGTCCTATGCTTCTATGTCCTTCCCTAGGAATCAGATTCCTGCTAGGGCAGAGAGCAAAGAAGATTATGGAATCCGTTTGAGTCTTGAAAAAGAGATGCTAGGTATCATTAGGTCGATTCCTCTCACTGCTGTTATCTATAAGAAAGGATATAAGACCTTTATTGTCTCGGATACTTCCTATCTTGAAACCAAAGGGATGGTGACTATTATCCGAGAAGTTGAAGAATATAAGGCCTTCTTGAATGGAAGGAAGAACGTTGAAAAAGGCGGAATTCTTCTCATCAAAGAAGACGATGTCATCAAAGGAAAGTCCTATCTCTATCCTCATAACTGTATTTATCTTGGAAAGGAAGAAAAATAACTATCATGTCCAAAACAATCATCGTTGACGGAAACTCCTTATTGTTCCGTGCTTATTATTCCACTGCTTATACGGGTGAAATCAGGAGAACAAAAGACGGTATCCCGGTCAATGCAATCTATGCCTTTCACAACAGGATCAAGAAAATCAAATCCGATGCGAAGGACAAGGATCACGTCTTTGTCAGTTTCGATACGGGAGAACCGACTTTCCGGAAACAGGAATTCAAAGATTATAAGGCGCAGCGAAGCAAGGCTCCGGATGACCTTGTTGCCCAGATGCCGTTAGCCAGAGAAAGGCTGACAGCAAGGAATATCTTTTGGGATGAGAGAGTTGGACTAGAGGGAGACGACTTGGCTGGCTCTAGGGCCCGCTATGCTGCTTTGAAAGGAGATGAGGTTGTCCTCTATACTTCGGATAAGGACTTCCTTCAGTTGCTTGACTTCTCCGAGAAGATTTCCTTAGTCATGCTGAAACGAGGACTTACAGAAACTATCACTTATACGAAAGATAACCTGAAAGAATTGAGGGGACTTTATCCTTGTCAGATTCCAGACTTTAAAGGAATCGCAGGCGATCCGAGTGATAACTACAAGGGTATTCCTGGAATTGGAGAAAAGACAACAAGGAAGCTTTTGGATGAATATCATGATCTGGATGGAATCAGGAAATATGCAAAGGAAAACCCGACTTCCAAACAGTGCCAGAAGCTTCTCGCTGGGGAAGAGACAGCAAGATTCTGCAAGGAACTTGCGACCATTAAGACAGATGTCGATAGGTCCGAAGATTACAATAAGAGCCAATACGCTCCTTATCTTAAATCAAAACTAAGTCAGTTCTATACAAAGTATCAGTTTTCGAAATTTATCTCTCAGAGGGATAAAAGGCCAGGCTTAGAGGATGATCTTTCTTCTCATCAGAGGACGCTGTTTGAAGCAGTGGAAGAAGAGCCGCTTCCTAGTTTGAAAGAAATCCGGATTCATTCTTTGAGTGAAATCAAAGAAGATATTCTTGGAATCACTTATGACTCAAGCAGTGAAAACGAGAATGCATCCGTCCTTTATGGATTCGCTATTGCTGGCAAAGAAAACATCTATTTGATTTCAAATGAAGATGCCTCAAAGGACACTTTGTTCTCTGCTTTCTTATCGGATGAAAAGAAACAAGTCTCTGTTTATGATCAGAAGGGTCTTCTTGTTCTTCTCAGCCGATATCATTATCCCGCCATTAAAGGTGTTGCCTTTGATTTGCTTTTAGCTTCCTATCTGCTGAATCCAGATGCAGGACAGAAACGATCGACGCTTTTCCTTAGCTATGATATTTCCTTGGATATCAATAAGAACCTTGCTGGACAGAGCATTTATCACATGATTCAACTAAAAGACAAAGTCAGGAAGAAACTTGAGGAGAACCAGGAAACCGATCTCTTCTCTAAAGTCGAACTTCCTTTGTCGGATATTCTTGCCTCTAGGGAAATCGAAGGCTTCCCAAGGGATAAACCGACATTACAGGAAATTGATGAGGAATATAAGAAAATCCTTTCTTCTTTGGAACAGCAGATTTACTCTTATGCTGGGAAAGAGTTCAAGATTTCATCTCCAAAGCAGATTGAGCAACTTCTTTTCACTGACCTTGGAATCCAGCGGAGCAAAGGCGAAAAAGGAACCGGTATCGAAGTTCTTCTTGCTCATAGGGATGACCATCCGATTGTCCCCCTTATTATCCAATACCGCAAATATGCAAAGCTTGTTACTGGTTATACCTCTTCTCTTCCAGACCATGTCCAGAGGGATGGAAAGATCCATGCTCTGTACAATCAGGCTCTCACAGCTACGGGACGACTTAGCAGGAGTGAACCAAATCTTCAGAATATTTCTATCCGGGATGAAGAAGGCAAGAGCATTCGAAAAGCATTCTTCTATCCAGGGGATGAATACTATAGGCTGTCCCTCGATTATTCTCAGATTGAGCTTCGAAGGCTTGCCCATATTGGTAAGATCAAGACCTTAGTTGAAATCTTTAAAGAAGGACAGGATATTCATACTGCTACCGCTAGCCGTGTATTCCATGTTCCTTTCGATGAAGTCACACCCGAGAGGCGACGCCGTGCCAAAGCGGTCAACTTTGGTATTGTCTATGGTATTTCCGCCCATGGTCTCTCGGAACAGCTTTCGATTTCAAACGGAGAAGCAAAAGAGCTGATTAGTCAGTTCAAGGAAACGTTTGAAGGCCTCGACGAGTTTGAACAAGGCTGTATTGAAGGTGCAAGAAAACTTGGTTATGTTCAGACGATTTTGAACCGGAGACGTTACCTGAAAGACATCAATTCCACGAATCGAGTCAGGAGAATGTTCTCGGAACGCGCTAGTGTTAATAGTGTGATTCAAGGATCCGCAGCTGACTTAAGGAAAATCAGCAGGATCAAGGTCAACGAGCTTTTGAAGAATTATAAGACGAAGATTATTCTGCAAATCCATGATGAACTTCTCTTTAAGGTTCCGAAAGAGGAACTTGATATTATTCAGCCGAAGTTAGTTTATACCAGGGAACATGCTAGGGATCTTTCGGTTCCTCTTAAGGTCGATGGCGAATCTGCGCATACTTGGTATGAGGTGCACTAATGCCTGAGCTACCAGAAGTTGAGACTGTCAAAACGCAGCTTGAGAAAAAGGTGGTTGGTAAGACCTTTTCTGTTCCGCGTGTCTATTTTGAAAAAAGGGTCAGGACACCTCTCTCTTCTTTTCAAGAAGACTTAGAAGGAAAAAAGATTCTTTCCCTCTCTCGGAGAGGAAAGTATCTTCTTTTCCATCTTTCGGATGATAGGAAACTGATTTTCCATCTTCGGATGGAAGGGAAGCTCTATCTTGTCGATAAGGAACATCATTCCTCTGCCCATCTTTCTTTGTTCCTTCCATTTCAAGGAGAAGATGACGGCCTTGCCTTCTATGATGTTCGAAAATTCGGTGTTGTTTACTATCTCAAGGAAAAGGAGGAAGGACCTCTTTCTGTTCTTGGAAAGGAACCTTTTGAGATTCACGATTATAGGGAACTCTATAAAAAGATCCATAAGAAGAACAAGAGGATCAAGGAAGTGCTCCTTGACCAAAGCATAAGGTGCGGAATCGGAAATATCTATGCGGATGAAGTCTGTTTCTATGCCAAAGTAGCCCCTTTTAAAAAGGCTTCTTCTTTATCCAAAGAGGAAGTCCGTTTGATTCTAGAAGGAGCACAGGTAATCCTAAAAAAAGCAATAGATTATCATGGTTCAACTGTCCGTAGTTATCGTGCTAGTCAGGAAGTAAAAGGCGAATTCCAGGATTTCCTCTCTGTCTATAGCCGGGAAGGAAAAGAATGCCTTCACTGCAAGAAAGCAAAAATCAGGAAAAGAAGCATTGGCGGAAGAGGAACCTCTTTCTGTCCGCATTGCCAGTCCTTAGGATTCAGGGTTGGAGTTACCGGTAAAATCGCTTCTGGAAAGTCCTTAGCGACTTCTTATTTTGGAAAGCATGGTTTCTTGACCCTTTCCTGTGACGAAATTGTTCACTCTCTCTATAAGGATGAAGGAGAACTAAATCTTTTGAAGAAGAAGTTCCCGAGGATTTTCACACCTTCTTTGAATAAAGAAAAAATCACTCTTCTTTTGAAAGAAGATTCTGTATTCAAAAGAAGCTACCTAAGCTATATTAATCATCTTGTCAAAGATAAAATCATAGAGTTCAGGAACAAGAACTATGACAAGAACATTGCTGTTGAGGTTCCGCTTCTCTTTGATAGTCATAGGCAGAACCTATTCCAATATTTAGTTGGGGTTGAGACGACAAAACAGCTAAAGCATCTGTTAGAAAGAGGCGGAAATGCTAAGCAGCTCCTCTTTAACGACAGGAATTCTTATGACAAGCACAGACAGGAACTGGATTATATTCTGAAAAGTGATGGCACTAAGAAAGAACTGGAAAACCAAGTCGTCAGTGTCATTAAGGATAGGAAAGAAAAGCAGAAATAAAAATAGGCGGGGCCTAAGCCCTGCCTATTTGTGTTTCTTCTGATGATAGATATCTTTCTTGACGATGTAAGGATTCACAATGCCTGCTTTTTTGGCAGTGCGTTTCAGATGACGGCGCTCAGCCATGCTTGTGTAATAGGTGCGATTCAGTTTTTTGTCTTCTTCGTTCTTGTCGTATTCGTCTTTCATCCTCTGGTCAAGTTCTTTGACTTTGTTGGTGATATCGAAGGTCTTTGAGAACTCAATATATTTTTCAGAGAGTTCTGGCCTGACTTCCGGATGTTCATAGAAGTAGTCAATTCGGTCTTTTAAGGAATTCGGATCTCCAGCTTTGAATAGGCAACGGGAATCCAAGGAGAAGTGATTTGTTGCTGAATACTTCGAGTCCGAAATGACTGGGACTTTTCCGCAGGCAAAGGCTTCTATGCAGGCAATTGCTTCACTTTCGGCATCCGAAGCATGAATGTAGAGGTCGGAGTAATTGATGATTTTCCTTAGCTCATCTTGCTTCACGAAACGGAATTCACAAGGATTCGCAAGGTATTTCTTAGATAGCTTCCTGTAATGCTTTCTCTTCGGGCCTTGTCCACACAGAATCAGCTGGATGTTCTTGTTGTATTTGGATTTTCCAATCGCTTTGATAATCAGATCCTGGCGTTTTTCACCAGCTAAACGTCCGATCATCAGGATAACGAATTTGTCTTTGAATTCAGCAGGCTTTTCTTCTTTTTCCGGATGGAAGCGAGGAACCATGCCATTGGAAATCGGATAGATTTCATTTGGATAATGATGTTCTACCCTTAAATCTTTCCTTGTTTCACTTGGTGTGTGGATGGTTCGTGTGAATTTATAGAGCCAGTTGTAGAACAGGCGGTAAATCAACAGATTCACCGGTGCTATTTTTCCCCTATGGATATTGAAGGAAATATTCTCAGGCTGGACATGGAAGGCACTTGTAACTGCAATGCCCATAGCTTTTGCAACTTTTCTTACTTTGGCTTCTAAAGGGAATGGGAAAAAGAGATGAACTACGTCGCTTCCTTTGATAAAGTCTGCGATTTCCTTCTCCGTTGCAGTTCCAAATGTGAATCCGTTCTCTGCAACGACAGAGAGATTGGAAATTTTTGTTTTTCGGCAACGAAGGATTTTGAATCTTTTGAGGAAATCCGGTTCGGATTTTGGAGACATCCATCCGATAATTCGTACTTCGTTTCCTAAATCCTGCAAGTAGCTGGCTGTACGCCTAGCTGTCACGGTAGTTCCGTTGTTCGGATCTCCGAAGATGTCTATAACTAATGTGATAACCATGGTAATGAAATGATAAGGAATCCTTTGAATCTTTGCAACTATTCGAAATCAAAACTATCGCCCCTCTTTAACCAGAGCGGCTTTAGATAGAACACGTTCTTACGGAACTTGTCCTTTGGAAGGATGATCCTGTATTCATTTAGCATCCTTCGTTTGAAAGAAGAGTGGCTATATTTTTTGTCCCCTAAGAGGGTGTAGCCAGAAGAGGCAATGGCAAGACGAATCTGGTTCTGTCTTCCCGTTTCGATTTTGATCTTTATGGCAGTACCCAAATCATTTTTATGGTCTGGGATGATATCCGTGATAGCGAGCTTTCCTTCTTTTCTGTCTTTGGTGACATAACTCCTGCCAGATTTCTTGTTATAGTTGATGAATTGCTCGATATGGAGAGGTTCTTTCCTGTCTTCTACGATGACAGCTTCATAAAAACGTCCGACTTCCTGACTTTCAAAAACAGACTGGAGCTTCTCTTTCCTAGCAATGCTTTTTGCAAAAAGGACGATGCCAGAAGTATCGCGGTCTAAACGATGAACGATAAAGCATTTTTGTTTTTTACGATTCAAATAATCGCGGACATAATGGTAAAGGTTATGATAATCGCCTTCGGTTTTGGCGATTGTCAAAAGACCGCTTTTCTTTGTAACGGCAATCCTGTCTTTGTCTTCGTAAAGAACATCGAACGAGCGTTTCATGAATCTATTTTACTCCCTTAAAGAAAAATTAGCAAAAATAGGGTAAACTATTAAAAACATGGAGGGTAATAGAATGCAGGATAAATATATAAAAATGCTGAATAGCGGAGACCTTTATGACCCTCGAGTTCTTGGTGATGAACAGATTTCATTGAGGCAGAAGGTCAATGATTATAACAATACGATTGCAGAGCCAAGCAGCATTCCTCTTCGAGAAGAACTGCTAAGAAAAAGGCTGAAGAATGCAGGCAAAAATATCTTTATTGAGCCTCCTTTTCATTCAAGCTGGGGAGGAAGCCATGTTTCGATTGGAAACGATTTCTACGCAAATTTCAATCTGACTTTGATCGATGACGCAGAAATTATTATCGGAAATAATGTTAGGTGTGGACCAAATGTGACCATTGTGACCGCCGCGCATCCGATTCATCCAAAACTAAGAAAGAACTGGATTGAATATAATAAGCCAGTTGTCATAGGAGATGGAGTCTGGATTGGTGCATGCTGCACAATTCTTCCTGGCGTTCATATTGGAAACAATTCTGTGATTGGAGCAGGAAGCGTTGTCACAAAAGATATACCGGATAATGTTGTTGCTTTTGGCTCACCCGCCAAGGTTTATCGTGAAATTACACAAGAGGATTATGAATATTATGATCACGGAAAGAAAATCAGTCAGGAAAGGATTGATAAATACGGGTTTTAAATAGAAATAGAATTCGGTATAATATTATCCCGGAAATAAAAGAAAGGACCTTCGTTATGGACTTAAAGAAGTATCCGAATGTTACACTTCTCAATCATCCTCTGCTGACTCATAAGATTTCTTTGCTTCGGGACGTTCACACTGGAACCAATGAATTCCGTCGTTTAGTTAAGGAAATTGCCGTCAGGGAGGGCTATGAAGCCCTTCGCGCTCTTCCGACAGAACCTGTCGAAATTCAGACTCCGGTCGAAAAGACAACTGTTCAGATGATTTCCGGCAAGAAGCTCTGCTTCGTTCCGATTCTCCGTGCTGGTCTTGGCATGGTTGATGGAAGGCTTGAACTTGTTCCAAGCGCTAAAGTTGGTCATCTTGGAAGGTATCGTGATGAGTCGACTCATAAGCCAGTTGAATACTACTGCAAGCTTCCTTACTCTTTAGAAGAACGTGAAATCTATGTTCTTGATCCTAGGTTCGCTACTGGTGGATCGGCTATTGATGCTATGGAGAGGCTGATCAAGCATGGTGCAAAGCGTGAAAATCTCCACTTCATCTGCATCATCGCTGCTCCGGAAGGAGTTGAAGCCTTTGAAAAGGTTTATCCTGATATTCCGGTCTTTATCGGAAATCTGGATCGTTGCCTGAATGACCACGCTTATATCTGCCCTGGTCTTGGCGATGCCGGAGATCGTATCTTCGGTACTATTAAGTACTAATTGCACTTTACTGCCTCTGGTCTCCAGAGGCAGTTTTTGTTGCCTGATGTTTGTGTGGAAGATATTTTTATGTGTGCTTTTTTTCTTCTCCTCCTATACAATATATTTAGTGATTTGAGTGGAGGAAGAAATGGTAGCGATTCAAACTGTCAAAACAGAAGATAAGAAGCGAATTGAATATATTGATGTTGCAAAGTTCATTGGCATCTCATTGATGATTTTTGCTCATCTAAGAGGACAGGAGAGGGAAACAGCATGGATTGATGCTTTTCATAGGCCGCTGTTTTTCTTTCTGAGCGGTAGGACAGTCAAGATTCGAAAAGAAGAAGGGTTCTATGGCTTTCTGAAACGAAAAATCCATAGCTATGTGATCCCTTATTTTGTCCTTTGCCTTGTTTCTCTGTTTGTAACGAGGATTACTTTTTGTATTCAAGGCAATAATCAGGCTATTTCCTGGCCTTGGGTTGTAAATCAGAGGATTCAGTGCTTAGAAGAAAGAAGATATACTTCCATCTGGTTTGTTGGTGCCTTGTTCACAAGCGAGCTTTTCTTTTACGGCATTGTGTCTCTTGGAAAAGGAAAACTCTGGCTTTCTTCGATTTATGCAGGCATCTTCCTTGCTCTGGCTATCGTATACAATTATTTCACTCCTGGATTTTTGATTTGGAGCATGGATTCCGCTTTCTTTGGGACTCTATTTGTTTTTCTTGGCTATGTATTCTCTTCCAAGGAATTGAAGAAAATTCATGATGCCCTTTTGTGGAAACGGATTCCATCTTTCCTTATCGGATCTGTCGGTTTAGCCATTGTCATATTCGTCCAACAGCTTCTTTTAAAGTACTACAATAATGCACACCTTAGCAGGTGGGGAAGCAATTTTTCTCCTTATTATATTGTTCTTCCTTTAGCCCTTCTTGGCTGTCTATCGATTGTTAGGATCAGTTATGGTATTTCAAACAAAATCATGGGTAAGATTGGCCAAAGGACGTTGATTATTCTGAACTTCCAGCAAAGTATTGGAATCCCGGTCTATCGACTGATGGCGAAAGGATGGGCGGCTAACATCGGACCAAATCAGAGGTGGAACTTTAACTGGATCAGGTATACTTTTGTTGGTACTCTCTTTATTCTCGCTTTATCGATTCCGATTTATTACATCTTCCGCTTTACTCCTTTATGCATCGTCGTATTGAACAAAAAACTTCCTTATTCGATACAGTGGAAAAAGAAGACGGAAAATCCAGCCTAATTTATTCGCTCACAGAAAAAGGGACGGCTCCGGTGATGGGAACAGTCCCCTTTTTTTGTTGTTTAGGAATTTGTAAATTCTTTCACACTGGAAGAATGTCTATTATCTTTTGCTTTTCGGTCTGCCCAGGTGCTTTTCCTTTTCTTCCGCTTCCTCTGTCTCATCGATGACCTGCTTCGGAATCCTCATTCCTCTGCTGCAGAACGGGCAGTCGAACACCGGAAACGGACCTCCGTCCATTTCCCAGCATTCGAAAGCAATGTCCGCATCGACGTTCTCCGTCCTGTGGCATGACACGCATTCCCTTCTTACGACTTCCTCTCCGTGGATCCGTTCCGTCTTCAGCCTGAGTTCTTTCTTTTCCATTCCTCGAATTCCATCCCCGGGAAATAGGATAGCCGATGGTTGATGCGCATTCTAGTCCCGCATTCGCAGATCAGCGGCGAATATCCGTAGACGGACATCAGCCTGGCCTCCCAGCGCAGGAAAAGCCGGGCCTCCGAGATCTCCCCTTCCCCGGCCATCTTCCTGTGCCGGGGTACCGATGTCGTTCTGTTCGAATAGAAGCCGTAGTACCGGATCTGGTGGAACTTCCCGTCAGGGATGTGGATGAGGAGCCGTGCGATGAAGCCGGAGATGCTGTCCGTGACATACTGCCGGCCGCGTTTCCTGCCTTCCTCGAGCCTGTCGTCCTCGTGCGGATCGTAGTGCCAGGTCACCGTCCCGGCCTCCTTGTCGAAGCGGTCGATTCTCCCCTCGCTGATCGGAGGATGGGAGGCGTATCTGGCGACGTATCTCGCGAGCATCGCGAAATCCGTCAGGCGGTGTGCCTTCCTTCTCGGCCCGTAGACATAGAACCCTTCCCTGTACTGCTGCTTCGCCTTCCGGGACAGGCGCCGGAAAGCGCGTGCCTCCCCTGGCGCATTCTCCCGGAGCCATCTTTCCATCGCCGCAAGGAGGGTGTACCTGAATCTCTTCCGCATGGCTTCGAAGGGGAAGAACGAGATATGGCGGAGCTTCCCGTCGCCGGAAGAATAGCTCTCGGCGACGAGGACATGGAGATGGGGATGCCATTTCAGGTCCCGGCCGAACGTGTGGAGGAACGATATGAACCCGAGCTTCCGGTTCTCCTTCTTTCTGGCAACCGGGGCGCTCCGGAAGATCGTGCCGTTGAAGGTCTCCGCGACCGAATCGAACAGGACGTCGAGCCTGCCGCGGTATTTCCGGAACCACGGCCGGAGCCTCTCCGGCACCGAGAAGACGAACTGCCGGTGCGGGACGTTGTACAGCTTCTTCTGGACGGAAAGCGAAATCAGGTCCCGGTACTTCTTCCCGCAGGAAGGGCAGAACCGGGACTTGCAGGTGAACCGGATGAGGACGTAGTTGTCGCATTCCGGGCATTCCGCAATCCTGTACCCGTTCTCCAGTTGGCCGCATTTCAGCGCCTTCTCCACGTTCTCGATGACCGCAGGCCGTGTCAGCTTCGCCGTGTTCTCCTTCTTGAAATCCTCCCAGCCTTCCTCGATGATGTCCCTGATGCGGATCTGTCCGCGCTCTCTCCGCGCCTGGAGGGTGTTGCAGAGAGTGCGTATGAAATTGGTCAGGGCCTCGCGTCCGGCGTTTCTCGCAACCAAAAGCCGCTCACGGAACTGGCTTTTCTTGTAGTAGGTCTCCTTTGCGAAGTCCGAATGCGGATAACGGCGCCGTTGCATGATGATATGTTAGCATCCGCGCATAGGAAAAGGCTAGCCCGTGGGCTAGCCACCCGATGATTCAATCATCGGTTTTGTTCTGCTGTGTGCTTGTAATCCTAGAAAGAAAAGTGTTTTTACTTCTCTTCCTTGACTTCTTCTTCAGCGGCTTCTTCTTCAGGGAGAACAACAGCTGCCGGAATTTCTTTGGCGACTCCATCACCGCGAAGCTTGTTGCGATGCGGCTTATTTCCGACGATATAATCGATAGAAACATCGAAAATCTCGGAGTATTTCCTAAGAGTCTTGATGTTCGGTTCGATACGTCCAATTTCATAGTCGGAGATGTTGTACTGATGGACATGCCTCTTCTTACCGAGCTGTTCCTGAGTCCTTCCAGCACGTTTGCGGAGATAACGGAGATTTTCTTTTAACTTCATTTTACTAACCCTCTCTTTTCGGTCCTTGCCTTGTTTATGGTGAAACAAGGTTTTTTCCTTCTGTCTTAGTTTAACATATTAATTCTATAAGTAAAGTGAAAAAATACAAGTTTTATCGCTTTTGCGTATAATAATTACAGGTAAATTGTGTTATGGCCAGCATCAACGACATTCATTGGTTTCCAGGGCATAGGCAAAAGGCTCTTCGAGCGAGGCGCGAGAAGCTTCAGCTTTGTGATGGAGTTATCGAAATTGGCGATGCCAGAGCCCCTTTTTCCTCCTTTCCGGACTATCTGGATCAGAGGACAGCAGACAAAGTAAAGGTCTATATCTTCTCGAAAGCCGACTTAGCAGACCCTTTGATTTTTCCTAAGCAGAGGGATCAGATGAGAAAGAATGGAATAATTCCTTTTTCATATGATCTTCGCAATCCAAGAGCCGGGAAAGAGCTTCTTGGGTATCTTTCAAAGGTTGAGACGAAAAACGATAAAAAATATAAGAAGCTTGGCTTTCCGCTTCCAAGCAAGAGATTCAGGGTTCTCGGTATTCCGAATGTCGGGAAATCCACCTTCATCAATTCTCTAGCTGGAAAAAAGAAAGCAGCGGTTGAGAACAGACCGGGCAAAACCAGAGACGAAAGCCTGATCCATGTTTCAGAAAAAGTCTATATCTTTGACTCTCCTGGTATTCTTGAACCAAATTATCAGAATAAGGAAATCGTAGCTAAGCTGGCTCTGCTTGGATCTCTTAAGCAGGACATCCTTCCTCTTGTTCCTTTAAGCGATTATCTTCTTGATTTTCTCTCTTCTCATTATCCGGATGCTCTGATGAAACGTTATGGCGTTCGCTTTGAAGCCACTCATGAGGAGACCTTTGCAAAGATTGCTTTGGCACGTAAGCTCCTTCTTTTGAAAGGAGAACCGGATACTAGGAAGGCAAGAAGTCTCGTTCTCAGTGAATTCAAAGTCGGCACTCTAGGGAGAAGGTCACTCGATGACTAAAAAGAAAAATCTACCTGTTCTTGATAACAGGGAAACCTCTCTTCATGTTTTTGATAATCAAGAGAGAAGGATTCATCAGGCAGAATACATTGCTGGCTTTGATGAAGCTGGCAGAGGTCCTCTTGCTGGTCCCTTAAGCTGTGCAGGGGTGATTCTTCCGAAGGATTTTGATTGTCCGTTAATTAATGATAGCAAGAAGCTGACGGATAAACAGAGACGGGAAGCTTATAAGATTATCAAAGAGAAAGCACTCTGCTATTGTGTGAAACTGATTCCAGTCGAGACTATCGATGAAAGGAATATTCTGGAAGCCGATCGCTATGGCAGGAGGGAGTGCCTGAAAGAAATCTCAAAGACTATCGTTCCGGATTTCCTGATTACGGACTACAGGAACCTTCCGACGGAGATTCCTTTCCTTTCGATTCCTAAGGGAGATGCGACTTCCTTGAATGTGGCAGCCGCTTCGATTCTTGCTAAGGTTACAAGAGACGATTATAGGATTGAACTGGATAAGCGGTATCCGCTCTATCAGTTCAAAAAGAATAAAGGATACGGAACCAAGCAGCATTTAAAGGCAATTGAAGACTATGGCTATATCAAAGGTGTCCATCGTCTTTCCTTTGAACCGGTCAAGGATAGGTTCTTAGGAATTGAGCAACTGAAACTTTTCTGATTTTCTTTTGGAATTTTTTCTCTTTCCGCACCGATATAGGGTAGAGGAGAGAAAAAATGGATTTACGAGCTAGAAAAATCAGGACTGCTCTATCGAAGCATTGCAAAGGGAATTGGAGCGAGAGGTATCAGAAAAGGACAAAAAAAGAAGCAAGGCCACAGGAGGAAATCGACCAAGCTTTTTCCGATAGGAAAGCCAATAGGCTGATGATTGGAGACTGTGAGTATCCGGACTACTTTACCAATTGCCCTTATCCTCCAAGGGTGAGGTACTACTATGGAGACCTTTCTTTAAGGAAGACACGTTATCGTTTGACTTGTGTCGGAACCCGGAAACCGACGATCTATCAGCATGACACCTGTGCTCGTCTGATTGAAGAAATCGAGGATGTCAGGAAGAACAAGGTAGCGATTGTCTCTGGAAGGGCAGCAGGACTCGATGAGGCCTTCAGGCGGGCAGCGAGGAAGAAGAATGCACCTGTTATTGCTGTGCTAGGGTCTGGAATTGATTTCTGCTATCCAGATAAGAATAAGGATATTTATGAATACTGCAAAAGCGGTAAAGGGCTTGTTATCAGCGAGTATCCTGGAAACCTTGCACCGAAACAGGACAATTTCCTCTTCCGTAACCGGCTAATGGCAGCTAGGAGTGAAGTGGTTTTTATCGGCGGAGGTTCGGCTAGACGCTCTGGAACGAAATCGACGGTACGCTATGCTTTAGATAGGAATAAGGAAGTCATGGCGCTTCCTTGTAATATCACCGGAGATGATTTGACGAATACGATTATTCAGGAAGGAGCACAGGCTGTACTAACAAGCCAAGATATCCTTGACCAGCTGAAAGATTGCTATCGTAAGGAGATGGAGTAGAAAAAATTCTTAGCATAGCTAAGGGAAAATCCGTGCTTGACAAACACCCTCTCTCTCATAATAATAAGGAACGCATTGAAAGCAGGGGTAGAAATCAGAATATGAAATTAATAATTGTTGAGTCACCGCATAAGAGCAAAACAATCGGACAATTCTTAGGAAAAGACTATAAAGTCGTTGCTTCCAAAGGTCATATCCGTGATTTAGCCAGCTCTGGACATAGGGGCTTAGGTGTTGACGTCGAACACGATTTTAAGCCGACCTATGTGATTCCAAGCGATAAAAGGGCAACAGTCAAAGAGCTCAAGGAAGATGTTAAGAAAGCCGATGACGTTTATCTCGCAACCGACCCTGATCGTGAAGGAGAAGCCATTTCCTGGCATCTTGCTCAGGTTCTTGGCTTGGATGTGAAGACGACCAAGCGTTTGGAGTTTCATGAAATCACAAAACCTGCTATTCTCCGTGCCCTTGAGAATCCTCGTACGATTGATAGGCCGCTTGTTGAAAGTCAGGAAACCCGTCGTATCATCGATCGAATCATGGGATTCCGTTTATCTTATCTTTTACAGAAGAAAATCAAATCTCCTTCCGGAGGCCGTGTCCAATCGGTTGTCCTGAAGTTTGTTGTTGACCGTGAAAAGGAAATCAAGGACTTCGTTCCTCAGGAATACTGGACGATTTCCGGAACCTTCAAGGATAAGAATGATGCTGAAGTCGTGGCAAATCTTGCTACCTATCAGGGAAAACCTCTTTCTATCAAGAATGAAGAGGAAGTGAAGAAGATCTTAGCCAATCTGCCGACAGACTATACAGCAACTTCTTTAAAGACCAGCAATGTAAAGAAAGAGCCTCGTCCTCCGTTCATTACTTCCACGAGGCAGCAGGAAGCCTTTACCCGTTATCATTTCTCTGCTAACCACACTCAGTCCATCGCTCAGCATCTTTATGAGGGTGTCGAGATCAAGGGACAGGCAACGGGTCTTATCACCTACATGCGTACCGATTCTATCCGTCTCGCAGACGAATTCATCCAAGCTGCTCATGATAGGATTGAGAAGAACTACGGCAAGGAATATCTTGGCCGTGTCCATGTCCAGAAGTCGAGCAAGAATGTTCAGGATGCCCATGAGGCTATCCGTCCGACCGATCTTTCTTTGACTCCAGGCCAGAGGCATGCTTATCTGACCGAGGATGAATACAAACTCTATCTGAGGATTTATAACCGTGCTGTGGCTTCTTTAAGGGCACCGAAGGTTGATGCTCTGACTACTCTTGTCTTAGAAGGCGATGGATACGGATTCAATTGCAGCAATACGAAGACTCTCTTTGATGGCTATACTCGAATCTATAATGAAGAAACCGAAGAAGAGAAGAAGAAAGAGAGCAAGATTCCGAATTCCATTAAGGAAGGAGACCTCTTCACTTCTGTCAAGATGGATAAGGAACAGCACTTTACGAAGGCGCCGAGCCGTTACAATGAAGGTAAAATCGTCAAACTCAGGCAGGAGAACGGAATCGGACGTCCTTCCACCTATGCTAAGACGATTTCGACTTTGATCGAGCGAGAGTATGTCAAGTCGGCCAAAGGTTCTTTGATTCCGACCGAACAAGGCGATATCACAGTCGATGCCTTGGTTCATAACTTCCCGAAATACAGGGATGTCAGCTATACGGCAAACAGGGAAACATCCTTGGATAATATCGCGGATGGAAAGACCGACCGTTTGAAGCTTCTTTCGGACTTCTGGTCTGAGTTCACGAAGTATTTCGATGCTGCTAAGCAGAACAGGGAGAAACTTCAACCGAAGGTTGTGGAAGGCAGAGTCTGTCCGAAGTGCGGATCTCCCCTTGTTTACCGGAAAGGAAAATACGGAGAGTTCATCGGCTGTTCCAACTATCCTTCCTGCACCTACATTGAGAAAGAAGAACCGAAAGTTGTGGAAGGCAGAGTCTGTCCGAAATGCGGTAAGCCGTTGATTTACCGCAAAGGACGTTATGGAAAGTTCATTGGCTGCTCTGGCTATCCGGAATGCGATTATAGGGAAGATAGCAAAGGTCGCGTTGTCGAAAAAGGAGCTAAGAAACCGGTTGAGATTCCTGCCGATGCTCCCCTTTGTCCGCGTTGCCATAAAGGCCATCTGATTGAAAAAAAGAGCCGTTGGGGTAAGACCTTTATTGGTTGCTCGAACTATCCGAAGTGCCGTTATATTGTGCCTTCCAAAGACCAGAAGGACAATAAAGAAGAAAAGTAGATAACTTGTCCCCTTATCCGATAGGATAGGGGGATTTTTCTCTCTGCTTGTTTTCTTTCTGATAAAATTATTAGTAGACCTATGGAAACAAACGGAAACAGGATTAGCAAGGTCAAGGATAAGGAATTCAGCGGATTTCTCTCCTATCTGACTGGATTGAAAGGTTATTCGGAAAAAACAGCTCTGAGCTATGGCGAGGATGTTGCCAGCTTTCTTCTTTTTCTTTCGGATGAAGGAAAGAAAAAAGAAGAAGTGAACCGAGAGCTGATTCAGACGTATCTTCTTTCCTTACGGAGGAAGAACAGGGATTCTTCTTCTATCAAAAGAAAGCTTTCTGCCCTTCGGCACTTTTATCTCTATCTCCATGTTTATCATGGCAGGAAGGATAATCCTTTCGAAACGATATCCTCTCCGAAAAAAGCAAAGAAATTACCTGAGTTTCTCTCTGAAAAGGAAATCAATGATTTTCTGGATTCCAATAGGAAGCGGACCGATAGAAGGATGCTAAGAGATCAAGCGGTCTTAGAGCTTCTTTTCGCTTCCGGGCTTCGTGCCAGTGAACTGATTTCTAGGAGAAGGAGTGATAGGGACAAACAAAGAAGACTGATTCATGTCAAAGGAAAAGGAAAGAAAGACCGCAGGGTTCCTTTTTCTTCGATTTGCTTAACCGCCATTGAAAAATACGAAAAAGAACTTCGTAGTCAGCTCCTTGGCAAGAAAGAGGATTCTGGAATCCTGTTCCTGAATCAAAGAGGAGAGCCGTTGACAGAGAGAGGGCTCGAGTATCTTGTTTCCAAAGCTGCTGAGAAATCCGGATTTACTTTGAAAGTCCATCCTCATAGGCTACGACATTCCTTTGCAACAGAGCTTCTGAACAATGGTGCAGACTTAAGAGTGATACAGGAGTTTTTAGGACATGAATCGGTCCGAACGACTTCCATCTATACGCATGTCACTTACCAAGATTTGAAGAACACTTATGACAAGTGTTTTCCAGACAGGAAGGAGAAAAAATGAAAGGTGTTCTTTTTGATTTCAACGGAACGAGGTTCTTTGACTCTCCTCTTCATTGCAGAGCGTGGAAGAGGATTGCGATGGAGTACTTTCACAAGCAACTGACCGAGGAGGATTTGGATAAGAATGTTCAAGGACGCCCGAATAATCTGATTCTTTCTTACTTGTCTCCTTCGACTCTGTCAGAGGAGAAAAGGAATGAAATTGCTCACGAGAAAGAGGTCAGGTATCGTAAACTCGCTTCCTCTGATCCAGCTTTTCTTCATTTTGCCCCTGGGTTAACTCTGTTTCTGGAATTCTTGAAAAAGAATCATGTTCCTAGGGCGATTGCGACATCTTCCGAAAAAAGCAATAGGGCATGGTACAGGAAGGTATTCCCACTATTGGAGTATTTTCCAAAAGAGGCTATTGTCTATGATGACGGAAGCTTTCAAAGAGGAAAACCAGATCCTCAAATCTATGAAGTTGCTGCAAAGAGAATCCATTTGGATCCTTCTTCCTGCGTTATTTTCGAGGATTCGGCTTCCGGACTTTTGTCCGCTTATCGTGCAAAGGCAGGTAAGATTGTTCTAGTGAAAGACAAAAACTGTCCTCCTACCTTCTTAACACCTTCCTATGTGGATGAGACAATCGAAAACTATACTCCTAGGAAAGAGAACATTCTCCGGTTCTTAGGACTCTGATATTGAAATCTGAAATTCTCTTTCTTTATTCTTTTTCCTTGGATATACTAATAACGAAGCAGGTTTAATTCATGAATACATTGATCTTAACGAATAATCTGATTACCTTAGACAACACCGGAAAAATTGTCGCTTATGCTCTCTCTCTTGTTTTGATTTTTATATCTACTTTCTTTGTCGCCTACAAAATCAAAAGAGCACGGGCTTTCATTCTTTTTACTGCTTTAGATTTCGGCTTTGCGGCTTCTTGTTTATTCCGGAATAGGGATATCCTTTCCTTGGTGCTTCTGAGGATGATCTTTATCTGCAGGATTACAAGGATACAGAATACTGGGATTATCCGCCAGTATCTGATTCGCCCTCTGAAAAAAGGAAACACGAGTTCTTCCAGGCAGACAAGCGGTACGGATGAAGAGACAATCAAGAACGTTACAGAAGCAGTCCGCTGGTTAAGTCAGAGTAAGACTGGTGCTCTGATTACCTTTGAAAAGAAAACCCCAAGGAACGAATATAGGAAGAACGGAACCATCATTAATTGTCCCGTCACACCAGAAATCATTGAGACGATTTTCTATGAAGGAACGCGTCTTCATGATGGTGCCATTATTATCCGCGGAGATAAGATTGTTGCTGCAGCCGTCTATTATCCACCATCAACAAAAGTGATTGAAGGCAAGTTCGGAGCACGTCATCGTGCTGCGCTTGGTATTTCTCAGGAAGTCACGGATTCTGTGACGATCCTTGTTTCGGAGGAGACGGGACGAATTGGTATTGCACATGGCGGAGTCAGGGATCGTGTTACAAGCGATGAGTTTTCCCAGGTTCTCCATAATGCACTAAGGTAGAGGATAAACGGGTATTTATCCGGTTTTATCAGAAAGATAGACAAAGGAGGTAATATTATGTCTACACCACACAATGAAGCAAACAAAGGCGATTTCGCTAAGACGGTTTTAAGGCCTGGCGATCCACTTCGCGCCAAGTTTATCGCTGAGACCTTCTTAACGGATGTCAAGCAGGTCAATACTGTCCGCAATAGGTTTGGATATACGGGTTATTACAAAGGAAAGAAAGTCTCTGTCAGGGGCTCTGGCAGGGGTATGCCTTCGATTGGTATTTATGCCTATGAGTTATTCCATGACTATGGCGTGGAACGTATCATCCGTATTGGAACTGCAGGCGCTACGGTCAAAGATTTGAATCTTTTCGATATTGTTGTTGCTCAGGGTGCTAGCACGAACTCGGCTTGGCAGCATCAGTATGGCTTGACTGGAACTTATTCTGCTATTTCTTCTTATCCTGTTTTGGAAGAGGCTGTCAAGTCCTGCCGTGAACACAAGTATGCCTACAAGGTCGGACAGGTTCTTTCTTCTGACAATTTCTATAATGACAATGATTGGCAGAAATGGGCAGATAGGGGTATCCTTGCTGTCGAAAGGGAAGCCTATGCTCTTTTCTCCACTGCTGCTCAGCTTCATAAGGAAGCTCTTGCTATCCTGACGATTTCAGATTCCCTTGTCAACCATCAGGAAACCACGAGCGAAGAGAGAGTCAAATCCTTTACCCACAGGAGGGAAGTCGCTTTAGACTGTATCAAGGAATAATATGATCGGATGGCTCAGGCTTGTCCTTGCCCTCTTAATCCTTGTCTTTTCCCTTTATAGGCTCTTCCGTATTTGCTTTGAAAAATCACGGGAAAAGAAAAAACTGGATTTGAAAGTAGCGAAGACGCTTAATTATATTGCGGATGAAAATGACTTTCTTCTTCTTCATGATGTGAAGGCAAGTCTTCTTTCGGATACCTATCCGACTTCTTTTGGGCATATTCTCTTTGGTGACAGATATATCTATATTGTTGAAACTTTTGTCGGCTTCGGCGCCTTGTACGGAAACGTCAAGGATCCCTACCTGTTTTTGAAAAAGGACGAAGAAACCAATATCAAGGTCAAGAATCCGCTTCCGCCTCTGATTGAAAAGACAAAGAAGCTGGAACAGGCATGCTCTTGTTCCCCGGATGATAAAAGGTTTGTTTCTGTTATTGTCTACAATAATGGCCTTGATGTTCCAAAGGGAATTGCAAGGAAAGAGCAGGGAACCTGGTTCCTTCCTTATAAGGATTTAGAAAAGACAATCAAAATTGCAGAGACCGATGAAGTTTCCTTAATTAGCCATGATCAGACGGACCGGATTGCAAAGCAGTTGAAGAACATTTCGGACCAAACCAAGGAAAAGAGGAAACAGAGAAGAAAGGATCACTGACAGAATGAAGAAAGAAAACGATAAGGATTTTGAGGAACGATTTGAAAAACGCCGGAAACGGGCTAGGAAAAAAGAGCTCCTTTCTGCTCTTCTGCTTTTGCTTCCGCCTTGTATCTTAGCTTGCGGACTTTTGTTTGCATCCATCTATACAAGGGGACTTTCCTTCTTTTTCCTGTATTTCATTCTTCCGATGTTCTACACTGTTGAAAAAAGAATCCGCTGTCTTGTTTCTGGAATCGGTAATCCGAAATTCAGCTATGCAGACGGATATCGCGCATTCTTCCAAGAAAACCAGGCTGGAATCTTCGGTGTCATCTTTTCTTTGATTGGAAGCTTTGTCATTGGCAGGATAAGGTATTTCTTAAGGTATTCTATTATGGTTCCTCTTCTGAACTGCTTCCCTGCTGCTAAGATAGCCTTTAAAGCGATTCAAGAAGCGTATGCTGCTGGTGATGCTCAGAACCTGACTTTGGTTATTAATCAGAACAGGGGCGGATTATGTCAGCCTCTTTCTATCATTGCTTCTCTTATCTTTTTCCTCCCAATCTTCTACCTTTTCTTCAATATCGACAGGAATCTTTCAAACCACTATGTTGCAACGATTGTCCTTCCTGACATTGATAAGAATATCTCTTCGGGTCAGGCGAGAAACCTTGCCAAAGGCAGCTTTGCTTCCTTCACTGCCGGCTTCCGCAGGAAAAAATACTTCTCTAAGAACTGGCCTTACCTTGTTGTTTATGCCTTAGTGTATGGATTGACAATCTTCGGTGTCAGCAACATCGAAACCAATAACTCGAATCTTGTTCTTCTGATCAGGAGGATTACTCCTAGGGTCGGATTCCTTCTGTTCTTATTCTTGAATGTCTTCCTTCTGATTAATTCCTATGCTGTTATTGAAGAAAGCCAGGAACGGATTCTGAACTCCTTGCCGCCGACTAGGAAAGTATCCATCTATCAGACATACTGCAATCCAAACTATATCCATGGAGAAGAGAGCGCACGGCGTGGATGCTTTGTTCCAGCCGATCAGGGAAGTGGATCCAATGAGTTCTACTCTCCCTTCAATCAGTCAAATCCCTTTGTTCCGAATCCGGAAAATACCAAACCAGAATACAAACCGGAAGACAATCCTCAGAAACCAGAAGCGAAGAGTACCAGGGACGAAGATCCTATCGGTGGCGTGTTTGACTTCACAAAAGATAAAAAAGACGATGACAAATAAAAAAGTCCGGCGGTGCCGGACTTTTCTTTTTCTAATGAAATTGCTTTTTTGCTAATAGCAGATAGATAGACCAACGCTTGGATAGAAGAGCCTGATCTCCTCTACGTTCTCATAAGGGAAGCTGTTGCTTGCTTCTTTCATTCCTTTGATGGCTTCTTCCTTGAAGGAGGCAAGGGAATAGGAACCATTGATGGTCGGAATAATCCTTTTATGATGGCAGTAGACGATACCAGAAGAGAAATTATCGAGGTCTGGGCAGATGTCGTTTGCATCTAGTGTTTTATTCAGAAGGAAGCACCGGAACCTTGCTTGTGTGAAAAGATTGACTTGGTTGAAGATAACTTCTTTTTCCTTGCTGTAGATCTTCCTGATCTCTTTTTCATCCTCTGGATAGAGGTTGATTTCTTCTTGAAGGGAGAAAGGATACCTTGCGGAGCAAAGCATGCTGTTTGTGACTTCTCCGTTTCCGATTAGGAAGTCTTTGACTGTTTTTACAACATCATCCGTGACTTTTTCTTCTAATCCGTATTTGTCAAAGATTCGGCTATAAATGGGAAGAATGTTCTTTGCCTTATTTGCACCTCTTGCTTTGGCAAAGACACCATAGGATATCCATTTGAATAATAGAAAAGCCCTGTTGGAACCATGGTCAAAGATGACTTCGCTCTTTTCGCTTTCATCATGATCGAATCGGTCCCTGGCAGGTTCTCCGTCGACGAAGAAAGAAAGCTGTTTTCGATCGGTAATCTGTTCTATCCGTTGGATGAGTTCTTCTTTGTTCATACGCTTTTCTATTTTAAGCGATAATATGGAAAAAAGAAAACTTTTCTCTTCTTGAAAACGGATTTTCGGAATTTCTTTCTGTTTATTCCGTTATAATAGAAAGTGAGGAAACATACAATGGCTTCAAACAAGATTGTTGTGATTGATTTCGGTGGTCAGTACAATCAGCTGATTGCAAGACGAGTCCGTCAATGTCATGTCTATTCCGAGGTTCTCCCCTATACGATTGATTTAGAGAAGCTGAAAGATCCCTCGATTAAGGGAATTATTTTCACAGGAGGTCCGAATTCGGTTTATCTGGAAGAATCTCCGAAGATTTCGAAAGAGGTATTCTCTCTTGGAAAGCCTGTTCTTGGCATCTGCTATGGTGCTCAGCTCATTGCTTATCTGTTAAACGGAAAGGTCGAGCCTGCCATCAAGAGCGAATACGGAAAAACTGACATCGAATTAACACAGCCTTCTCTCCTTCTTAAAAATGTTCAGGAACACACTTCTGTGTTTAGGTCCCATACGGATCAGGTCACAAAACTTCCAGAAGGGTTTATTTCCACTTCTCGAAGCAAAACCTGTCCAAATGCATCTTTCGAAAATGAAGCCTTGAATATCTATGCGACTCAATTCCATCCGGAAGTCACTCATTCTGTAGAAGGACAAAAGGTCATTGAAAACTTTGTTTATCAGATTTGTCAGTGTTCTCCGGATTGGAAGAGCGAGAACTTCATTGATGAAACCATCCAAGAAATCCGGGAACAGGTGAAGGACAAGAAGGTAATTCTTGGACTTTCCGGAGGTGTGGATTCTGCAGTTACCGCTGCTCTTCTCTCTAAGGCCATTGGTAAGAATCTCTACTGTGTCTTTGTCAATCATGGACTTAGGCGTAAAAATGAACCGGAAGAAGTTGAAGCAACCTTTGGTGAAAAAGGTAAATTCAATCTGAACTTCATTCCGGTTGATGCTAGTGCCCTTTTCTTTGAACGGCTCAAAGGAGTCAGCGAGCCGGAACAGAAACGGAAGATTATCGGTGCTACCTTCCTAGAAGTCTTTGAACAGGAAACAAAGAAATTATCGGATTGTGAATTCCTTGCTCAGGGAACGATTTATCCAGATCGCATTGAATCCGGACTTGGAATCTCAGCGAAGATCAAATCCCATCATAACGTTGGCGGTCTTCCGAAGAACAGGTCCTTTAAAGGACTGGTTGAGCCTTTGAAGAATCTCTTCAAGGATGAAGTCCGGGAGGTCGGACTTCTTCTTGGACTTCCGGAAAGCATTGTCTATCGTCAGCCTTTCCCAGGACCGGGTCTTGGAATCCGTGTTATCGGCGAAGTCACTCCGGAAAAAGTCAAGATTGTCCAGGATGCCGACTTGATTTATCGTGAGGAAATCAAGAAAGCTGGACTTGATAAACAAATCTCCCAGTATTTCGCTGCCTTGACGAATAGGCGTTCTGTCGGTGTCAGGGGAGATGGACGGACCTATGATTATGCAATCTGCCTTCGTGCTGTTCAGACGGATGACTTCAGGACAGCGAAGCCTTATCCGCTTCCTTATGACCTTCTTCAGACGGTTGTCGATCGTATCGTAAACGAAGTCCATGGTGTTAACCGTGTCCTCTATGACTTCACTTCCAAACCTCCGTCAACGATTGAATTAGAGTAGTTTTCTTAAATTGGTTATGGGCAGCCATTGGCTGCCCTTTTGCATGCTGCTTATGTTACTGATGGTTGAACATACAATACGATTCGTTTAAAATAGGAAACAAGACTTTTATTATGCTGACTGCTAACTATCATACGCATACGAAACGTTGCGGACACGCAACGGGTGAAGATGAGGACTATGTTCTAGAAGCTTTAGGACATGGATTCCGTCGTCTCGGTTTCTCTGATCACATCAGGCTACCCGGCTTTTCGCAACCCTATACCAGAGGAGACTACTCTCTTTTTGATGACTATTGCCAGTCGATCAATCATCTGAAAAAAGAATATAAGGACCGGCTGGATATTTATCTTGGCTTTGAGGCTGAGGCTTTCCTTTGCTATTTTCCTTATTATAAAGAGCTTCTGGATAGTGGTGTCATTGACTACAGGATCTTAGGAAACCATGCCTCGAGGGATGACCATCATCATATCCTTTCCCGCTTTGTCTCTATTTCCAATCCATCCCAGCTTTATGAATATCGTGATCTTGCTGTCAAGGCAAGGTCTACGGGAAGGTTCTCGATTTTTGCTCATCCGGATTATTTCTTAGCTTCGATTGAGAATTTTGATAGTGACTGTAAGAAAGTATCTTGTTCTTTGATTGAAGCGAGTATTGCCTATAACGTGCCTCTTGAAGTCAATAGGGGCGGTATACGGAAAGGAAGAACGAAAATCGGAAACGAAATCCGTTACAGGTATCCGACCGATGAATTTTTCTCTCTGGTCGGAAGATATAAAGCACCTTGTATTCTTGGATGCGATGCCCATGCTCCCAATCAGCTCAGTGATGATGCAGCGGAGTTTGAAGCAGTAGAGTTTGTTCGCCGGCATGATTTGGTTCTACTGGATCATTTAGATACGATTCAGGATAAAAGGAGATAATTTTATGGGTATTCTGAACAACGTCCTCTTCTGGATAAACATCGTCAGGTTGATTTTCATTCTTGGCTCTTTCTTCTTTCAGCTTCTCTTTGGCTGTCTTTTGTTCTTAAAGCCTCGGAAGTACAAGAAAGCAGAAAAGTACCACGACTTTACCATCATTATCCGTGCCCGGAATGAGGCGGAAGTCATTGCGGATGCTGTGGACTCCTGCAGGAAACTGGATTATCCAAAGGATAAGTTCCGTGTGGTAGTCTTCTGCCATAACTGCACGGATAATACGGCTGAGATTGTCCGCCAGCATGGTGGACGTGCGATTGAAATCTTCGATGATAATCCGAAACACCGGAAAGCTTCTTATTGCAGGTACTATGGCAGGCAGGAACTGAAGAAAGAAGGCAAAGGCAAATACGAGTACTTCTGCTTCATTGATGCGGATAATCAGCTCGATAAGAATTATCTCAATGCCTGTAATGATGCTGCAGACAGCGGTGTTGAACTTGGTCGTACCTTTGAGAACAGCAAGAACTTCACAGAGAATATCGTTTCTTGCAGGAACGGACTCTATTACATCCGGGATGATCAGGTTGCCTGCAAGGCAAGATCAGCCAGGCATATCGGTTGTGTGAGGAACGGCTGTGCTAGCAGGGTCAAGGCGGAGTACGCCTTGGACTGGGATGCTATGTCCTCTAGTGATGATATTGAGTTTACTTTGAACCGTTTGATTAAAGACGGAAAGAAAGTCGAATATATTGATCGGGCTGTTGTCTATGAGGATCAACCGACTTCTATCTCAGAAATGGCCAAGCGGAACGCTAGAATGGGACATGGTCTTTTCCGGCTTTACTTCACTCTTGGATTCAAGTGCCTTGAGCTCTTCTTCAAGAATCTGTTTAAGAAGGATGTTCCCTTCTCGACAAAGCTGTCTTATCTTGATCAGTACTGCAATATTTCAATTGTTCCGGCAAGCCTAGTCGCTGCCATCTGGATTCCGCTTTACTACATTTATGCTCTGATTTATACAGGACTTGGACACACAAGGGTTATTTCCGGAGTCGGAAGCTATAACCTGAGGTGGTTTGTCTGGTTTATTGTGATTGCGCTCTGTGTTGCTCTTGTTATTCCGTTCTTCGTTCAGCCGATTTATTCTTACTTCAGTGTCAAAAAACGGTTATTTGTAACGAATAAGAAGGTCCTTGTTGCTTCGATGTTCCTTGTTCCTTTCTATAGGATTCTTCAAGCAGCTCCGATTTTCAAAGGTATCTTCACGAATCCAAAATGGGCTGCGTTAAAAAGATCCAAGAATAAAATCAAACAATAAAAGAGAGAGCGGACACGCTCTCTTTTTTGTGTTTTATCGGAGAATAAGCCTGTTTTTTTGAAAAAACAGCGAAAGACAAAGAGAAACCATCTTTCGAAAAGGCAACCGATCCTGCAGAAATAATCAACTTGGTGGAATTCCTACTTGCTTTTGGTGGTGCTGCTGTTTGTGCACTAGAAGAAGAACCGAATCGTTTTAGGATTTGTTTAACCGGAGGAGTGGTTGGAATGGCAGTAGGAGCAATGATCGGCATTATTGATTACGATGGCTTCAAGGACACTACTCTTCAAACTCTATATCCAGAGGAGATGGAAAAAAACAGACATGCACCGAGCAAACAGAATATTGTCTTTGTAGCTTCTTTTTCTATTGTCTTTGCTGTTCTTGGAATTTTTATTTGTGTCTTGATTCCTCTTGCCTGAAAAAGGACGTTTTTGACCTTTGGAAGAGAATCTTATATAATAAGGGACGAATTATCATGACAAACATTAGTAAATCGAATAAAATCGGAAAAATCCAGTTTTCCAGGGCTGCCGTTGCCGAATTAGCAGGCAACATCGTTTCTCAGGTTTATGGCGTTGTCGGACTTGTTAATAAAAAAGATTTCGCAAAGCCTCTTTTGGAATTACTGAAAAAGGAAGATTTTTCAGATGGTGTTTCCGTTAAGAAAGTCAAAGACGGATACGAAGTGTCTTTGTATGTCGTTCTTTCCAAAAATGTCAAAATCAATGCTGTCGTCTACGAAATCCAGAAACAGGTATCCTATTCTTTGGAAAAAACTTTCTCGATTCCGTTCAAGACCGTCAATGTCTTTGTCCTTGGAATCCGGTAAACACTCGTTTTAGAAAGGATATCATATGATTAAAATCGATGGTGCCATATTCAAGCAGAGGATTATCTCTGGCTCAAATAACTTGTATAACCATGCTCCGGAAGTCGATGCTTTAAACGTCTTCCCTGTTCCGGATGGTGATACCGGTACAAACAGGAACCTTACAAGGTCTTCCGGTGTCAAAGAAGTCTTCAATAAGAACGACTCTTCTATCGGACGTGTTGCGAAAGATTTTGCACGTGGTCTCTTGATGGGTGCACGTGGTAATTCCGGTGTTATTTTAAGCCAAATCTTTTCTGGTTTTGCTCAGGGTGTCGAAGGCAAAGATGAAATCGATGCTTTGGACCTTGCAGATGCTTTATTAAAGGCAAAAGAAGTCGCTTATAAGGCTGTCAGGCGTCCTGTGGAAGGCACGATTCTTACGGTTATCCGTGAGGTTTCCGCTGCTTTCAATACAAAGGCAGAACGGAACAGGCCGATGGATGTCTGCTTCGACTACATTCTTGAAAAATCCATTGAAGCTTTGAATCATACTCCGGATCTTCTTCCTGTTCTGAAGGAAGTCGGTGTTGTTGATTCTGGTGGTGCCGGTCTTGTCAAAGTCTTCGAAGGCTTTGCAAAAGCTCTTCATAATCAGATTGTCGAGAAGGAGAGGGCAACCGTTATCGAAAATACCTCTTCTTATTCCACCGGCAAACCGATTGAAGTCCCCCATGGTTCCGTCCAGGCAAAATTCCAGCATGAGGAATTTGGTTATTGCACTCAGTTCCTGTTAAGGCTTCCGCCTCAGGATAAATTAGGCGATAAGAAGGCTTTCAATGAGAAACGTTTCAAGGCCGTTCTGGAAGCTCATGGAAACTCGATTGTCTTTATCAAATCCGATAATCTTGTCAAAGTCCATATTCATACCAGGAAGCCTGGAAACATTTTCACCTATGCACAGCAGTTCGGCGAGTTCAAGACTAGGAAATGTGATAATAGGTCGGAACAGCACGAAGAGCTTAGGGATACCTTCCAGACAGAGAATCCCTCCGAAGAGAAACAGGAAGAGAAAGTGTCTGTTGCCTTAAAGGCAGCTGCTACTGTCAATGCTAAGCGGAAACCTTATGCACTGATTTCTGTTGCTGTCGGCAAGGGCATTGAGGAAAGGTTCAAGGAATCTTCGGTCGATTATGTTGTTTCCGGCGGACAGACAAGGAACCCGGCAACAGAAGACTTCATCAATGCTATTAAGGCCGTGAATGCCGATAACGTCATTATTCTTCCAAATAATGGAAATATCATCAGGGCTGCCAATCAGGCTAAGGAACTCAGGAAAGAGGAATGCAATGTTGCTGTCATTCCTACGAAGTCGATTCCAGAGGGTCTTACTGCCTGCAGGAGGTTCAATGCCGATGCTTCCTTAGAGGAGAATGTCGAGACTAGGACCGAAAATGCCGCTTCTGTCAAGTCCGGTGAGATTACCTATGCTGTCAAAGATACGACAATCGATGGTGTTACTGTCACGAAGGATCAGTTCATGGGTATCAGCAAGAAGAAGATTCTCTGTGTCCATAAACATAAGATCAATTCCTTGATTGAAAGGATTGAAAAGAGGAAGAGCGAAGAAGATTCCTTGATTACAGTCATTTGCGGTCAGGATGTCGATGAAAAAGAACGCCAGGCAGTCGAAGAAAAACTGAATGAGAAGTTCTCCGATGACTTCGAAATCCAGGTTGTCGATGGCGGACAGCCAGTCTATTCCTTCTTTGTCTCTATTGAATAAACAAAGGGTTCTTAGCCTAGGCTAGGAACCTTTTCTCTTTCAGCTGTTTTTCCCTCTGTTATAATGTTTCTATGAATCAAAGCGAACTTTTCTCCCTTTTGAACGCCAAGGATAGTGAAGATATCTTACGTCACTTTCCTTCCCGGTATGAATCTCTGATTCCGACTCCGATTCCTGCGGAACCGAAGGCGGGGGATAAAATTATTGTCAAGGGAGGCATATCTCATCTGAAGAACATCAATGCCAGAGGCTCTTCTCTGATTCGCTTTAAGGTGGATACCTTAGGTGGCAATCCTGTTGATTTTCTTCTTTACCAGCAGCCCTTTTATCTTGGAAGGCTTTCTTCTGGGAAAGAACTTAGGGTGATTGGAACTTACTCAGAAGCAAGAAAAGTCTACAGGGCCTCCAATGTCTTTGACTTAGATAACTATTATGTTTTAACAGGGATCCGTCCGATTTATGCTCTTCCGAGAAAAGTATCGAATTCGTACTTTACTTCCTATCTGAAAAAGACGCTTTCCTATCCGATGGGAAAAATCAGGAAGTCCAAGGTTCCTTCTTATCTTGTCCGGAAGTACCACTTCGTTCCAGAGTATGATGCTTATCGTTATGTGCATCTTCCAAAGACCGATAAGGAATTGAAAGCCGGGCTTCGTGTCTTTAAGTATGAAGAAGCTCTTGAGTACTCCGTGAAAGCACTCAGGAGGAAGAAAAAAGCAGATCAGATCAAGAAGAAAAGCGGGTTGAGGATTCCCCATGAGAAAATCAACCAGTTCGTTTCTTCTCTTCCCTATAAGCTGACTCATGATCAGATCAGTGCCATTCATGACATTGTGCTTGACAGGGAAAAAGAAAAAATAAGGTATCGTCTTCTCCAGGGGGATGTCGGTACGGGGAAAACGATTGTTGCCTTTGCTGCGTTATATGCCAATTTCCTAAGAAAGAAGCAGGGTGTCTTGATGGCGCCGACTTTTGAATTAAGCAAGCAGCATTATGAAAAAGCAATGGATATTCTTGCTCCTTATGGAAGGAAGATTGCGTTTCTTTCCGGCGGAACACTGACGAAGGAAAAAAAGAAAATCCTAGAAGGGATAGAAAACGGAGCCATTGATCTTCTGATATCAACCAATAGTGTTCTTTCGGAAAAAGTCGGGTTTGCCTCCTTAGGATTATCTATCATCGATGAACAGCAGCTCTTTGGTGTTAAGCAACGGGAAGAGCTTCTTGCAAAAGATGAAAGCAATGACAGGCTTAGGAGGTCTGCAACTCCGATTCCAAGAACCTTATCCCAGATTATCAATGCAGACTTGGATGTCTCGACTCTGAACCAGTTTCCGCACGGAAAACGGAATGTGAAGACCGTTTCCGTCAGTTCCCATGATCCGATTGTCTTTTCTTCTATCCAGAAGGCAATCGATGCCAAGCGTCAAGTCTTTGTCGTGTGTCCGAAAATCGACCAAGGAGAGAAACAGACATCTTCTGCCGAGAGTGTTTTCAAGGAGAGGACAGAACGTTTCGGAAGGGACAAAGTCCAACTCCTTCATGGACGGATCAAGAAGGAAAGTCAGAACGAAATCATTTCCGCTTTTGCAAGCGGTGTAAAACCAATCCTTGTTTCTACGACGGTCATTGAAGTCGGTATTGATGTGACTTCTGCCGGTTTATTAGTTGTTTATGACGCAAACTATTTTGGACTGTCTTCCCTTCATCAGCTTAGAGGACGTGTGGGAAGAGATGGCAAGTTTGGTCTCTGTATTCTGGTTTACGACGGAGAGAACAAAGAAGCAAAGGAAAAACTAGATTTCCTTACGACTTGTTCCGATGGACTTGAGATTTCCCAGTTCGATCTTAAGCAACGCGGAACCGGTTCCTATTCGGGAAGCGGGCAATCTGGCAGAAGCGAATTGATGGTCTGTAACTTTGTGGAAGACCAGACGAGGTTTTCTTATGCGAAAGAGGATGCCAAGGAAATTCTTTCCCATAGGGACGACAAGGAAAACAAGGAGTATATCGATAGCTTAGATAGGTCAAAAGATTTCCTGATTGTCTAGGTTGAATGCCTTTTTTAAGAGGTGAATATTTGCTATCATAATAAAAGGATTTCTTTTAGGAGGAACTATGGCCATATTTGCATTAGATAGGATGGGTTCTGATTTAGGCCCGGAAGAGTTGTCTAAAGCAGTTACTTCGTATCTGAAAGAGGATAAGGATGCCAAAGTCCTTCTTTTTGGAGACGGAGAGAAACTTACTGGCCTTCTGAAAGATGATCCGAATCTCTCACGTAGGGAAATCCGGAATACCAGTGATATTATTCCAAGGGAAATCAAGCCTTTGGATTTTCTGCGTAAGAAGAATTCGTCTAGGTATCAGGCCATTGCTGCTGTGAAGAACAAAGAAGCAGATTGTGTGATTTCTGCAGGTTCTACTGGCGGATTCATTACGGGTGCAACGAGGTTGCTTCGAAATATCGAAGGTGTGTCTCGTGCCGGTCTTTGTGTACCACTCCCGACACTGGAAAATCATCCTTGTGTCGCTAGGGATGTCGGTGCCAATAACACCAATGCTCCGGAGGATTTGATTGGCTTTGCAAAAATGGGAAACATTTATGCAAAGGAAGTCTTGAAGAGGTCTTCTCCTCGTGTATTCACTCTTTCCAATGGTGTAGAAGAAGGAAAGGGAACGGATGAAATCGTCAAAGCCGGTGAAAGGCTCAAAAAAGAAACGACATTGAATTATCAAGGCAATGTCGAAGCACGTTACGCTTTGGATGGAAAACGCGATGTTCTGGTCACTCCAGGCTTTGTCGGAAATGTATTCTTGAAATCGAATGAAGGAAGGGCAAAGTTCAGGGGTATCAAGAGGAAAGCTGCCTTCACGCATAGTCTAAAGACTAAGATTGGATATCTGCTTGTCCGTAAGCAGATTGGTGCTAGGAAGGCTTCTCTTGATTATAAAGCCTATGGCGGAGCTTATCTCTTAGGTGTCAATGGAATCTGTGTGAAGTCTCATGGCAATGCCAATGCTTATACCTTCTCTCAGGCAAGGAAGATTGCAAAGAAGAGGGTGGACAGCCATTTACTCGAGAAGAGGCAGAAGGAGTTCAAGGATGATTCAAGTAACGCTTGAGGAAGTTTTCCAGCGTTTTCATATTGTTCCAAAGGATGTGTCCCTCTATGAGGAAGCTTTTACGCATGCTTCTTATACCAACGAACATAAGGAATGTAAGTCTTATGACCGACTTGAATTTTTAGGGGACTCCCTTCTTGACAGGATCGTCGGTGATAGGGTTTATCATCATTTTCCAAATTCTCCATCTGGTACTTTGAGTAAGGCACGTTCGGCTCTTGTAGAGGGTAGAACTCTTACCGCTTTATCAGAAGATGTCTATGGCTTTGCTTCTCTTGTTCGTTACAGCGAAGGAGAAAAGGAAAACACAAGATTTCATACTCATATCGATGAGGATGTTTTTGAATCCTTTATTGCAGCAGTTTACCTTGATCAGGGTTATGAGTTTGTCCGGAACAGGGTTATAGAGATTTTCACTCCTAGGCTCGAACAGGCAATTGGTTTAGTCAATCGCCGGGATGCAAAGAGTCGGTTACAGGAAGTCAGGGGTGGTGAAATCATACAATATATTGTTGTATCTAAGAAAAATATCGAGGATGCAAACAGCTGTCATTTTGTTGTCGAGGCAAGATGCCATGATTTGGTTCTTGGCTGTGGAGAAGGACACAATACAAAAGAGGCAGAGGTCAATGCGGCACAAGATGCCTTAAATAAGAAAGCAGGTAACGGAAATGGGTCTCATTAATTTTCTAAAACAGAAATTTTCAAAACATAAGGACGAGAAGCCATCTGAAGCGGCGGCTCCTAGCCAAAAAGAAGAACCAAAGAAAGAAGAACCAAAAAAGGAAACCGAAGAGGAAATCGATGCCAAATATGTTGCTGGCCTTGATCGTTCCCGTATCGGATTTACAGAAAAACTTAAAAAACTTGCATCAAGCAATAAAATTGTCAATGCCGATTACTTCACTTCTCTGGAACGAATTCTGATTGAAGCCGATGTCGGCGTTGATCTGACTTTGGAATTGATTAAGGAAACACAGAGGGAAGCTTCTGCGAAAGAAATTACGGATGCAAATGCTCTTAATGATCTCTTGATTGATAAGAGGTTTATTTCCTACGCTAATAAAGGCGGTAGCTTTTCAACCGAAATCACTAGGGCTAAGGAAGGACCGACTGTTGTCTTCAGGTGTGGTGTCAATGGTGTTGGAAAAACGACTACTCTTGCAAAGCTTGCTCATAAATACAAGGAAAGAGGAAAAAAGGTTCTTATTGTAGCTGGTGATACCTTCCGTGCCGGTGCTGTAGAGCAGCTTGCTTTCTGGGCTGAGAAGGTTGGCGTTGACCTTCTTTCCCGCCCTAATTCGGATCCTGCTTCTCTTTGCTATGATGCAAGGAAGAAGGCAAGGAACGAAAACTATGATAGGGTGTTCATTGATACAGCTGGACGTCTTCAGAATAAGAAGGGATTAAGGGATGAACTTTCCAAGAGGATCCGTGTGAGGAAGAAGGTCATACCGGATGCTCCCCATGAGACCCTTCTTGTCTTGGATGCGAATACGGGACAGAATGGTATTGATCAGGCGAGGATTTTCAAGGAAGCTGTTCCGCTAACCGGTATTGTTATCACGAAGAGGGATGGTACTTCTAAAGGTGGCATCATTCTTGCTATCCGTGATCGTCTTTCCCTGCCTGTGAAATTTATTGGCTTAGGCGAGAAGAGGAACGATCTTGAGGAGTTTGATTTGAATCGATATCTTTATGGACTTCTTGTCGGAAGAGAGGAAGAAAAATGATGGCATCCTTTTTTATCTGGCTTGTTATCCTTGCACTTCTAAACTTTGTCATTTCTAGCGCTTGGTCTTTATTGCTGCCGAATCCATATCTTGCTCAGATCAGGTGTTCCTTGACGATTGCTCTTATCTATTCCATTATCAAATATTTCCCAGAGAGACAGGCAAGGTTCAAGGATAAGAACTTCTATGCTTCGTTTAGGACTATGGGAATTATCTTCCTTATCAGGGACTTGCTGGTCTTTGTATTATGATAAAAGAAGAGAGAATCAGGGAGCAGAAGGATCGCTTCTGCTCCCTGTTCAGGATTTATGGGAACAGGCTTACGGAGACAATTCATCGTCGCAGGGAATACTTCTATCTTGAGGATTACTCCTTGTCGGAAATATCTCAGATTGAAAAAGTCTCCCGGAATGCAGTGTTTCTTTCCTTGAATCAAGGAAAAAAAGAACTTGAGAACAGGGAAGAAAAGCTTGGCTTCTTATCAAAGCTTGATCGAATCCGTGATGGACTTGAAGAGCTGAAGGAAGTTAAGGATAGTGAAAAGAAGGAAGAATTAATATCAAAAATCGAAGGAGAAATTGACTATGGCATTTGAAGCTCTCAGCGACCGTCTTGGACGCATCTTGAAGAAAAGGCGCGGACAGGCGACCTTAACAGAAAAAAACAGGGATGATAGGCTAGGGGAAGTTCGTAAGGCATTGCTTGAAGCCGATGTTAACTATGATGTTGTCAATGACTTCATTGCTGAAGTCAGAACAGAAAGCATCGGACAGAAGGTTCTGACGAAAGTCTCTCCTGGAGACATGGTTGTCAAAATCTGCCATGATAAGATGGCAAAGCTTTTGGGTTCTGGTGATAACGATATTGCCTTCCGTCTTGACGGAAAACCTACGGTTATCAGGATGGTTGGTCTCCAAGGAACCGGTAAAACGACAAGTGCAGCTAAGCTGGCACAGCTCTTCGAAAAGAAAAATCACAAGAAAGTCCTTCTTGGTGCACTTGATATCTATCGTCCGGCTGCTATTGATCAGCTTACCAACTTGGGCTTAAAATGCAATCCTCAGGTAGAAACTTATTCAGATAGAACTGGAACGCTTCCTCCGGATATTGCTACAACTGCTTATCAGAAAGCATGCAATGAACATTACGATATTCTTATTCTTGATACTGCAGGACGACTCGAAATCGATGAGCCTTTGAGGAAAGAACTTCAGCAGATTCAGGCAAAGGTCAGAGTCGATGAGACCCTTCTGACTGTGGATGCTTTAGTCGGTCAGAATGCTACAAATGTTGCTCTTGCTTTTGCAAAACAGATTAAGATTACTGGTCTTGTCAGGACGAAGCTTGATGGCGATAGCCGTGGTGGTGCTGCTCTTTCTATTAAGAAACTGACTGGTCTTCCCATCAAATATGCCGGTCTTGGCGAAAAGAGGGATGACCTTCAGAACTTCCATCCAGAGCGCATGGCTGATCGTATCTTGGGCAGGGGTGATATTGTTTCCCTTGTGGAAGAGAGGCAGGAGAAAATCGATGAGAAGCAGGCCGAGAAGACTTCCCGTCGAATGGCTCAAGGTCAGTTCGATAGGAATGATAGGCTTTCGATGAGGAAGCAAATTAATAAACTTGGTTCCTTAAAACGTATTAGGTCTAGGGTTCCGAATAGGCCATCTGTCTCCGATGAGCAGATGGATCAGGCAGAAGCCAGGAGGAAGAAGACGCAGGTCATTATCAACTCCAGGACTCGCCAGGAACGGAAGAAACCAGAAATCATTAAATCCAATCGTAAAATCCGTATTGCCAAAGGATCTGGCACTTCTCCAAAGGAAGTCACTGCTATTCTGACAGCCTTTGAACAAAGGAAAGGACAGAGGAAGAACAGGGGCAGGATGGGCGGCTTTGGTGGAATGGGTGGAAGGTTCCGCCGAAGAAAGTAATTTTCTGCTCAGAAACTTCGTTTATATCAGAAAAAACAGAAAGGGCGTCTCTTCATGAGACGCTCTTTCTGTTTGAATGGTAAGGAAACAGTTGTTTCAGTTGGAAGACATTTTGGACAGAGAGTCTGGCCATCCTTTGTTTGGCTTTACTCCAACGATTCCTTCTTCGTCTTCTAATTGATAATAAGAATCAATCAGGGGACCATATAGATAGAACAAATAACCATCAATTTCTTTCCGCTTGCTTGATTCGTATTTTAACTCTACCCATGTATTGTCAGAATATTTAACCTGGTACCCAGACATCCTGCCATTGTTATAATCTTTTGTCTTATAGATTGTTGACTGCGTGATTATAAGATTTAAATCAGCCACTAAAAACTTAAGTCCTTCTGGATAATCGGCCTTTTGCAATTTTTGATTCTTTTCTGTCCAGTAAAAGAAATCAGAGACATTTTCTTCTGGAAGCATCCTTTTGTTCTGCTTTTTTTGCCCTAAATCAATTTTGTCCATAGTATGGTTGCAACTATATAAAAGAGTGCTAGTTAGCAATAGAAAAATCTTGATCATCTTTTTCGACATCTGTGCTCTCCTTATTTTGAAATGAAATAATACCGAACGATGTTTTCCGCTGGAATGTATGCTTCAACCCTATCATCATTTAGTACTTGATTACCTATTAACATAGAATTCGAGGTCCCTGTAATAATGCAAGTCTCATTTTTTTGCTCCTTTCTTTTCCTTAATTATAGATAATGAAAAACAAAGAAGCAATAAACAAGTTAATTTGTAGAATTACAAAAAACAATAATTTCTTTATAACACTAGGCAAAAACTAAAAGTACCATTAATATTTTTTAATGCAACTGAACTTCTTTCGACTAAAAGCTGAAGAATCATGCTTACCTAATCTGAAATTTTTTCAACAATGGGCTAATATTCTTGATAGCCGAATTCTTCTGTCTTCATTTCTTGAAAGGAGAATCAAAAAAGAAGTCATATTCCATTGCCATTTCTGTTTGGAATGATGACTTCTACAACATAACTTTATGGATAGAATACAGAATGCTGGAAAGAAATTATCGTCCTTCTTTCGGAAGAAACTTTTTCCCGTTTTCCATTGCTTGCTTTTCAGCAGGGGAAAGTTCTTCTCCCGTTTGGATTTCTTCCCAGAGTTTAGAATCTCTTCTCGTATAGACCCTTTGATCAAAGAGGTCTTTTCGGTACTTATAGGTATCTTTCCTAGCTTGTTTCCGATGGTAATCATCAATGATTTTATGATTGCCACAGAAAAGAATCTCAGGTATTTTCTTTCCTTCGAAATCCAAAGGGTAGGTGTATTGAGGGTATTCCAGAATCGTATTAGAAAAAGATTCTTCCTTAGTGGAATCATCCGCGATGGCACCTTTTAAAAGCCGGATGATACTATCACTAATTAGCCTAGCAGGAATCTCTCCGCCAGAAAGAATATAATCCCCGACCGAGACCTGTTCATCCACATAGTCTTCAAAACGGGCATCGATTCCTTCATAGTGTCCACAGATGATACAGATATCATCCCTCTTAGAGAAACGAATGGCATCTTTTTGTGTATAAGGATGGCCTTTTGGAGACATCCTGATTTTATAAGTGCTTTTTTCCGTGTTCTCTCTTAGACAGTTCACGAGTGGTTCCATCCGGATAATCCTTCCGGCGCCTCCGCCGATAGGATGACCGTCTACCCGATGGTTTTTCCTCGAATATTTTTTTAAATCGATGGTCTGGAAATCTACGACTTTATTTTCAATAGCACGACCGATGACGGAAGTTTTTTTGAACTCGTTGTAGAACTCTGGAAAAAGGGTCCTGATACGGATAATCATTATTTCCTCAGTTCTTCGCCTTTTTCTGTCAGGTAGATTTTCTTTTCCTTGCTATCGACATGATCAATGAAAATCTCCCTCTGGAACGGAATGTATTTGCTTTCGACAATGAGGTAATCGGCAGCTGGCATCTGAGTTACCTGGCTGACCTTTCCATAATCTTTCTTACCGTTGAAGGAAAAAACGTTCCTGCCGACTAAATCATCGTAGAAGAAGGTTCCTTTTGGAGCACGGACATTAGCAAAGATATCCTGTTCTTTAAAGGACTGGATATCGTTAATATCGTCATATCCTTCTAATCCGATTATATAAATACGTTCATTTTTTGCACGGCTTGAGGAAATAGTAAAAGCCTTCTTCTCACCACTTGGATCCGTGAGGTAGACTTTTTTTCCTTTGGCAAACCGCACTTCGGCTGTTGTAGAAAGAACTGATACTTTAAGTTCTCCTTTTAAACCGAAAGAGTTAACAATGTGACCGATTTTCTTCCTTGCCATTTTTTGTCCTCCTATATAAATAAAGAAATGGGGAGCGTAGTATGCGCTCCCCTTTTCAAGATAATTTTAGCGTTTATCGCTATTGTAATGATCGAAGGAATCGAAGCGAAGGTGAACTTTCTTACGCCTGTTCTTAACAGAAACGTTAAGGATGGTACGAAGCGAATCGGAAATAACACCATGACGTCCGATGAGTTTTCCTAAATCCTCTTTTTCGCAGAGGATGAGATAGGTCTGTTCACGGCGTCCTAAGTCTTCTTCTTTGTCGAGGCGTTTAATTTGGATGACTTCCGGTTTGCTAACCAAAGGCTCGACAAGAGAACGGATATCATCCGTTAAATCGAGGTTAGTGCCGTTGACCATGTTTACTTAGCCTCGGATTTTGCAGCCTTCTTGGCAGCAATCTTGGCGTCAGTGTACTTCTTGTAGATACCTTTTTTGGTTAAAAGGGTACGAACAGAATCAGAAGCGATAGCGCCCTGGTTGAGCCAATAGAGAGCCTTTTCTTCATCGAGAGTGAAAGCTCCGGAAACGGAATCATAGCTTCCTAACTGATCTAAAGCGGCAGAGCTAGGAGTACGACGGGAATCAGAAACAACAATACGGTAGCTAGGGGTATGAACACGGCCCTGGCGAGCTAAACGAATCTTAACCATTGAAATAATCCTCCTTAATGGACAGATAGAATTATAGATTGCATCACTTCTCCTGTCAAGTGTTTTCACTTGACAATATTATTTAACCTTATTAGCAAAAAAGTAAAGACAAGAAAAGGACCGCTGGACGCGGTCCTTGATGTCACTTTATTACCTTTTTTGAAGGGAAGATAGAACGGATAGAAGGAAGAATTATTATTCAGCCTTCTTGTCAGCTTCAGCAGCTTTGACTTCCTGTGCAACAGGAGTTTCTTCTGCTTTGGCAACGGTCTCTTCGACAAGCTTGGCATCCTTCTTATCGATAACACGGGTAAGACGGGCTGCTTTGCCAGAGAGGGTACGTAAGAAGTAAAGTTTCTTACGACGGACTTTGCTGTGCTCTAAGACTTTGACGGAGGCGATGACCGGGCTGTTCCTTAAGAAGTTACGCTCGACACCGACACCTGCGGAAACTTTGCGGACGGTGATGGTCTTGCTGGAAGAAGCACCGCGAATAGCGATGACAACACCTTCGAAGGCCTGCTGACGTTCCTTGTTGTTCTCACGGATAGAAACCCTGACGCGAATCTTGTCGCCAGTGCGGATATCCGGGATATCGTTACGAATCTGAGTAGCATTGACTTGCTGAACTAACTGCTTGTTCATGTTTTGTTCTCCTTTTAATTAGTTCTGGAAATAATTTGGATGTCCCCTAGCTCATAGAAGAGTGACGCTTCCAGCGGAGCAAAGGTAGAGCTTTAGCGCACTAAAGCAAAAACTAAGATAGCATAAAACGATAGGAGATACAACAAAATTAAAAATTTCTATTGCAACTGCATTGACAGATGAGTATAATTCTCAAAGGTTAGGGGCGTACTATGCCTTATTGGTGTTAGTGTGCCTTTTAAACCAAGTGGGAAGTTCAGTGACTAACTGATAGTACCACACTGGTAAAGGAGGAAAAAACAATGCCAGCAAAGAAAGTCACGCGAGTGATGATTATCCGTGCCGAAGGCGGAGGAGCTAATCCGGCCAAATTAGGACAGAAACTTGGTCCTTTTGGTATCGGTGGTAAATTCTGCCAGCAGTTCAACCTTAAAACTGCCGATCGCAAAGGCGAGGTTGTCCCCTGCGTTCTCACGATCTACGAAGATCGTACTTTCGATAGGTCCTTCAAGACCACCCCGGTCACTTACCTTTTATTAAAGGCTGCCGGTGTCGAAAAAGGCCGTAAGGGTCCGGATCATGGCGGAAACAGCAAAGATGTTATCGGCCGTGTCAAACGTGAAGACGTCAAGAAGATTGCCGAATACAAGAGGCCAGATCTTAACGTCGATTCCTTAGAAGCCGCTGAACGCTGTGTCGAAGGTTCTGCCCGTTCTATGGGCATCGCCATTGTCGACTAAAGCAAGGAGAAAGCATCATCATGAAATTAGCAAAGAAATACGCTGCTTCCTTAGCTCTGATCGAAAAGGGCAAGAAGTATTCTGTCAAGGAAGCTTGTGAATTAGTCAAGAAGACCGCTACTGCCAAATTCGATGAAACCATCGATGTCAGCTTCAATCTTAACATCGATCCGAAGCAGGCAGATCAGCAGTTACGTGGAACCATTGTTCTTCCGCATGGAAACGGCAAAACTGTCCGTGTCCTTGCTATCACGGATAAGGTCGAAGAAGCCAAGGCCGCTGGTGCCGACTATGTTGGTCAGCAGGATAGGCTCGAAAAGATCCAGAAAGAGAACTGGTTCGAATTCGATGTTATCGTCGCTACTCCGAACAGGAGGCCTTTCTTAGGCCGTAGGGGTCGTGTCTTAGGTCCTAAGGGCTTAATGCCGAACCCGAAGTCTGGAACTGTCTCTCCGAACATCGGTGAAGCAATCAAATCCATCAAGAACGGTAAGATTTCCTATCGTAATGATAAAGATGGCAACTTAGCCATCAACTTCGGAAAGGCTTCTTTCGACGCTCAGAACTTGGCTGAAAACTTACAGTCCATTATTGACGCCGTTTCCAAAGCCCGTCCGGCTGCCGTCAAAGGTACCTACATCAATTCTGCTACTATTTCTTCTACCTACGGTCCGGCTATCCGCTTAGCTATCTAGTTTCCTATTTATCCGTTTGATTCGGGTGTCTCAATATACCTAAGACAGTAACTGCCCACGTTTCAGTAGGCTTAATCCGTTACCCAGGATATGTGAGGAAGAACCACAGTCACAAAGTATATTGTCCAAATACACCATACCTAAACGAAGGAGGTGAAAGAATGAATCAGCAGATCTTAGCAGAGAAGAAAGAAACTGTCAGCAAGATTAACGAAACCTTAAAGGTTTCCCACTCTGTTGTCATCGTTTCCTATTCCGGTTTAAGCGTTGCCGATGTCACTCAGCTCCGCATTGACCTCAAGAAGGCAGGTGCTCGTTTAAGTGTCCACAAGAATTCGTTACTGAAGAAAGCTGTCGATGAAGATGGACTTTCTCAGTTAGACGGACTTCTCAAGGGCCCGAACGCACTCATTGTCTCCAAGGAGGAGGGTGATGGTCTTTCCGTCATCAAGTCGTTCGCCGAATCCCACAAAAAGAATTTCGCCATCAAAGGCGGAAGGATCGGCGGTGGCTACTGCGATGCAGAGAAGCTGAATGCACTTGCTGCTATTGGCAACAAGAACAACGCAAGGTCTATCCTTCTTTCTACGCTCACTTCTCCTCTTACCCAGCTTGCCCTTACTTTAAAGGCTCTGGCAGAGAAGAATGGTGGCGCTGAAGAAGCAAAGGCCTAATAAAACGGATTTCCGATTTCCGGGACGTGAAAACCATTATTTGGAGGAAAAAACACAATGGCTAAATTAGTTAAAGAAGAAGTCATCGCCGGTTTAAAGGAGATGAATAGGGCTGAAATCAGGGATCTGGTTTCCGCTATTGAGACTGAATTCGGTGTCAAGGCTGCTGCCGCTGTTGCCGCTGCTCCGGCTGCTGGTGCTGCTGCCGCTGAAGGACCGAGCGAAGTCACTGTTACCTTAAAGAGCTTTGGCTCTGCCAAGGTTCCGGTCATCAAAGCTGTCCAGGCTATCACTGGATTAGGCTTAAGGGATGCCAAGAAGTTAGTTGACAAGGCTCCTGTTGCCATCAAAGAGAAGATTTCTCCTGCTGAAGCTGAAGAAATCAAGAAACAGCTTGTTGCTGCCGGCGCTGAAGTCGAAGTTAAGTAGTCCGATTATCGCTTACGTATCACTGACCCACCCTGCTTTTTAAGCGGGGTGGGCTTAGTTGTCTTTAAGGAAGACCGAAACAGAGCACATTTCGGTCCTTTATTCAAATCCTTATAACAGCTTATGTCCGGTTGTGCACGGAAGAAAGACACGAGGTAATCATATGGAACAATTCGATTTGAGTAAGTATAAGAAGACGGCTAACGGCCGTATTGATCTCTCCAAAACCTTCTCTGCCGTTCCTCTTCCGAACCTTTGCGACGTCCAATTGGAGTCTTTCCGTTGGCTCAAAGATTCCGGAGTCAATGAAGTATTCCAGGACGTTTTCCCGATTTACTCGAACAAAGACTCTCATGGTCATGAGACAGATACAGAAAACGTTGCTGAATTAAGCTTCGTCAATTCTGAATGGTCTGCTCCTGAACATGACTATTTTGAGTGCAAGGTTTCTGCATTAACATATTCTGCAGCCTTACACACGACGCTTCGCTTAAAGCATCCGAACGGAACAATCCAAGAAGAGAAAATCTTCATGGGCAAATTCCCGTGGATGACTCCTTCTGGAACCTTTATTGTCAACGGCTCCGAGAAATGCGTTGCCAGTCAGTTGATTCGTTCTCCGGGTGCTTATGTTTCCCGTGAACGTGACGAAGTCATGCCAAAAAAGAACGAGAATGATATTAAGAAAGAATACTCCGAAGTTTTCGGATCTGATATCATTCCTGCCCGTGGTATTTGGCTTGAGTTCTTAACAGATAACCGTGATTTGGTTTCTGTCCGTATTGATAAGAAAAAGAAAGTTCCTGCCCTCGTATTCTTACGAGCTCTTGGTATCGTCTCTGATTCTGAAGAATTAGTGGATGAATCACTTCCGGTCGGACGTGATGGAGTGGCTTCAACACCAGCTACTGGTGTCGTTGGTCTTTTCGGACATAATGAAATGCTCGATAAGGCTATTCTCAAACACCCTGTCAGGAGGAGCAAGTCTTCTCGTGAACGTGAAAAGAAAGCCGTTGTCTCTATCTTCCATAAACTTCGTCCGGGTGAACCTTGCACCGATGAATCTGCAGCTTTGACTTTGAAGCAGCGCTTCTTTGATAATGAACGTTATGACTTAGGACGTGCTGGCCGTTTCAAAATTCAGGAAAAACTCGGTGTCTACAACCGTCTCCCTGGACAGAGGCTTGCGGAAGACTTAATCAGCAAAGAAGGCGAAATTGTCTTTGAAGCCGGTCATGTTCTTACCGTTGAAGAAGTCTTGGATTTAAAGAAGCAGCACTTCTTTGAAGGAAATGAACAGTATACTGTCACTATTTCCTGCAACCAGGATCTTGATACTCATAATCATGTCACTAGGGTCAAGGTCTTTACCCCGAACACAAACAAAGAAAAGGTTACCAATATCATTGGTACGGATTTGACGGTCGATCTCCGTTACATCACGATTCCGGATATTGTCGCTTCCTTATCTTATAGGCTTAACCTTACCGAAGGTATCGGAGAAATCGATGATACCGACCATCTTGCAAATAAGCGTGTCCGCTGCGTCGGTGAGCTTATTCAGGAAAAATTCCGTACTGGTCTTGCCAAGAGGAAACGGACCATTCATGATCGCAGGTCTACGAACGATCTGAATACTGTTTCTATTTCTTCGCTTATCAATGTCAAAGCTTTGACTAGCGCTGTCAACCAATTCTTCAATTCCGATGCACTTAGCCAGTTCATGGATCAGACGAACCCGCTTGCTGAATTAACCAACAAACGTCGTCTTTCTGCATTAGGACGTGGCGGTTTAACCCGTGACCGTGCTTCTTCTGCTGTCCGTGATGTCCATCCGACTCACTACGGCCGTATTTGCCCGATTGAAACTCCAGAAGGTCAGAACATTGGTTTGATCTCTAACCTTGCCTGCTACGCTAAGATTGATGAACACGGCTTCCTTCAGACTCCTTATCGTCTTGTCAAAGATGGTATTGTCGACAACAATCCGGACCATGTCTTATGGCTTACGGCTAGCGAAGAAAGCTATCATATCATTGCTCAGGCAAACGTCAATGTCGATGAAAAGACGAACAAGATCTTAGATGATGTTGTCTCTGCTCGTAAGGATGGTGAATACATTCTTTGCAAAGCGACCGAGTGCGATTTAATTGATGCTTCTCCGAAGCAGATCGTCTCTATTGCTGCAGCTTGTATTCCGTTCCTTGAAAACGATGATGGTAAGCGTGCATTGATGGGCTCCAACAGGCAACGTCAGGCACTTCCGCTTCTCCACCCAGAGGCTCCGTATGTCGGCACTGGTAGGGAAGACAAGATTGCTCATGATTCCGGCGAAGCTTTACTTTGCCTCCATGATGGTGTTGTCACCTATGCTGATGGAACTAAGATCGTTGTCCATCAGGATCCTTATCAGGAAATCGATGAGTATTCGATTCCGGTCTCTGTGAATGGACAGCCGGTCAGGAAACCGGAATGCGATATCACCTACCATCTCCATAAATTCGTCCGGTCCAATAAACGTACTTGTATCAACCAGACTCCGATTGTCAAACCTGGCGACAGAGTCAAAGCTGGTCAGATCATTGCGGATGGCTCTTCTATGGACCATGGTGAATTAGCCTTAGGACAGAATGTCCTCATCGCCTTCACAACATGGCATGGTTATAACTACGAGGACGCAGTCGCTATTTCTAAGCGCTGTGTTTCCGATGATCTTTTCACCAACCTTATCATTGAGGAATATACCGTTGAACGTCGTAAGACCAAAGTCGGTCAGGAAGAGTTCACTCGTGATGTTCCGAATCTTGCTGATGAAAAGAAAGCTTACCTTGATGAACATGGTTTCGTTCTTCCGGGAACCGAAGTTTCCGAAGGCGATATCCTTGTTGGTAAGACGACTCCGAAGGGCGAAGATGAGAATGTCAATTCCAACGATGCTCTTCTCCGTTCCATCTTCTCTTCCAAGAGCGAAGATGATAAAGATACCTCTTTAAAGGTTCCTCATGGTGGTGAAGGTATTGTCTTAGATGTCAAGACTTTCAGCCGTGAAAAAGGCGATGAACTTCCGCCGGATGTCTTAGAATCCGCAACAGTCTACATCGTTCAGAAGCGTAAGATCCAGGTCGGTGATAAGAGGTCTGGTCGTCACGGAAACAAGGGTGTTATCTCCCGTGTTCTTCCGGTTGAAGATATGCCTTACTTACCGGATGGTACTCCAGTCGATATCATGTTATCCCCGATGGGTGTTCCTTCTCGTAGGAACATCGGTCAGGTTCTGGAAGTCCAGCTTGGTTATGCTTGTAAGAAACTTGGCGTTAAGGTCTCTACTCCTGTCTTCGATGGTGCATCCAACGAAGAAATTGCTGATTTCAGGCAGAAGGCCGGTATTGATAGCGATGGCAAGACTGTCCTTTACGATGGTCAGACTGGTGAACCTTTCGATTCCCGTATTGCTGTCGGTGTCAGGTACAGGATTAAGCTCGACCACATGGTCGAAGATAAGATTCATGCTCGTGCAATCGGACCTTATTCCTTAGTCACCCAGCAGCCGTTATCTGGTAAAGCCCAGAAAGGCGGTCAGCGTTTCGGTGAAATGGAGGTCTGGGCACTGGAAGCTTATGGTGCTGCTTATACCTTGCAGGAAATGCTTACCATCAAGTCAGATGATAGGGTCGGCCGTAACCAGACTTATGAAGCCATCCTTAAAGATGAGCCGATTCCACATCCGAATAGGCCGGAATCTACCCGTGTTCTCTTCAAGGAACTCCAGGGTCTTGCTATCAATGTTTCCCTCTACGATGATACAAACAAGGAAATCAACCTGAATACAATTGCTGAAGAAGCAGAGAAGACTTCCCGTAGGATCCATCACCAGATTAGGACGATGGACACCAAGAAAGACAGGGAGTCTGATAGGGAAGATGCCCATAACGGCTTTGTCAAGGATATCGATATCCCTGCCAATGAGCCGCTAGAAGACAACCAACATTCTGAAAGCGAAAACGCTCCAGATGATGGTGACGAAAACAACTAAGGGGGTACCGAATCATGTTTGAACTGAACAAACTTCATTCGATCAAGATCGGACTTGCCAGCCCAGAGCAGATCAAAGGCTGGTCGGGTATCCAGAAGCCTGGCGATGATAAGAGCAAATACGAAGTCACCAAATACGAAACCATCAACTATCGTTCGCTTAAACCAGAGCCGCAGGGCCTCTTTGCCGAAGAAATCTTCGGTCCGGTCAAGGATTACCAGTGCCGTTGCGGAAAATACAAGAAAGCCTCCTGTGCTGGTAAAATCTGCGAAAAATGCGGTGTTGAAGTCACTGTTAAAGCTGTTCGTCGTGAACGCATGGGCTACATCAGCCTTGCTGTTCCCTGTGCTCATAGCTGGTATGCCAAAGGCAGCCCGTCTAAGATGGGTCTTGTCCTTGGCATCCCGCCAAAGCAGCTTGAAGAAGTCATCTACTTCGTTTCCCGTATTGTCATCAATCCTGGTATTTCCAAGATTCTGACTACTCGTAGGGTTCTGGATGAAACCACTGCCCGTAAACTCTTCCCGGATGTCATTCGTGAAGAAATTATCGGTGCTGGCTTAGTCAAAGATGGCGATCCTGCCTTCGTTTACGCCAATCAGTATATTCACGTTAGGAATGATGTCCGTCAACCGTTCGATTTCATTACGGTTGCCCGTTTCATCACCCGTTATCTTAACTGCGAATTCGGTACTGGTGCCGAAGCTGTCCAGAAGCTTCTTCAGAGGATTGATCTCGACAAGGAAATCAATGACGTCGAAGAGGAGCTCCGTGCTTCTACTGGCGAAAAGAACCAGAAACGTATCAAGGCTATCAAGCGTCTTGATGTCTTAGAGTCCTTTAAGAAATCCGGACTGAAACCGGAATGGATGGTTTTAACTGTCCTCCCTGTTATTCCACCGGATCTTCGTCCTAGGACTAGGCTGGATGGCGGTCGTTTTGCCTTATCCGACAGGAACGATCTTTATCGTTCTGTCATTATCAAGAACAACCGTCTCAAAGACCAAATCAAACAGCATGCTCCGACCGTTAGGCTCAGGAACGAGAAGCGTATGCTCCAGGATGCTGTTGATGCTTTAATCGATAACGAACATCGTTCGAAACCGCAGACCAATATCAATGGCAATGTCCTTCAGTCCTTAAGCACTAAGCTCAAAGGAAAACAGGGACGTTTCCGTCAGAACCTTCTTGGTAAGCGTGTTGATTACTCTGGTCGTTCCGTCATTGCTGTCGGACCGACTCTCAATAGGGACGAATGTGGTCTTCCGCGTGAGAGGGCTGTCCAGCTCTTCCGTCCGTTCATTGCTAACTATTTAAGGACCAAGTGCAAGAACCCGGTCTCTTCTCAGCGTCAGGCTGATGATCTTATCACCAAACGCGATCCTCGCGTCTATGATGCTATCGAAGAGGTCTGCAAGGATCATCCGGTTCTTTTAAACCGTGCACCGACCCTTCACCGTCTTGGTATCCAGGCTTTCAAGCCGATTCTGATCCAAGGCAAGGCTATCCGTCTGCATCCGCTTGTCTGCCCTGGATTCAACGCCGACTTCGATGGTGACCAGATGGCAGTCCATGTTCCGCTTTCCCGTCAGGCTCAGGCTGAAGCCAGGGTCTTAAGGTTAGCTAGCCGGAACATCTTAAAGCCGAGCGATGGTCAACCAATCTGTGTCCCGTCTCAGGATAGGATCTACGGAAACTACTACCTCACCCTTGAGGACGATATCGCCATTGATGAGAGGTACTATAAGTACTATAGGAAACGTGGTCAGCAGGATGTTGCTGAGAAGTATCGTTCCTATGAACAATACGAAGGAAAGGTCTTCTCTGATCCGGATACTGCAATTCTTGCTTATCAAAACAAGAAGATTTCTCTCCATACCCGTATTTATGTTCCTGGCCGTAGCTTGAAGAAAGAAGGATTCTCTCAGCGTCAGAATAATTCTTACCTTCTCACCACGGTTGGCAAACTTATCTTCAATGCTATCTTCCCAGATGAATTCCCGTTCATTAACTTCCCGTTCAAGAACAGCGAGACTGCTGATAAGGATTATTCTGCTAACTTCGAATCCACTCCGGAAAGCTTCTTCGTCACTGTCAAGGAAGCCTATGATTATGTTGTGAAGAATGGTGCTTTCAAGGCCGATGATGACTTTGATCCACTAAAGGAATACTGCCATCTGCAGCCGCTTCGTTCTCCAATCGATAAGGGCCGTATTAAGAAGAGGATTGCAAAAATCTTCCATCACTACCATGAAGATGCTCTTCGTACTGCTCACATCATGGACTTATTCAAGAACCAAGGCTTCGACTATTGTACAAAGTCTGGTCTGACCGTCTCTCTTGACGATATGGTTCCGCTTAAGGGACGTGATGAGCTTTACAAACAGACTCAGGCTAAGGTCGATGAACTCGATGAAGCCTATGATGAAGGTTTCTTAACTGAAACGGAACGTCATCAGGCTGTTGTCGATACTTGGAACTTCCTTACCACTAAGAAAGGTCCGATGAGGAAACTCTTAAAGGATCGTAGGGCTGAATCACCACGTAACCCAAGGTTCAGGATGATGGAGTCCGGTGCTCGTGGTTCCACGAACAACTACAGGCAGCTGATCGGTAGGAAAGGTCTTCCGCAGAAGGCGAATGGTGATGCTATCGAGGTTCCGATTACCTCTTGCTTCTCCGAAGGCTTCTCTGTCTCCGAATACTTCTCCTCTACTCATGGTACCCGTAAGAATGGTTCCGATACAGCACTTAAGACTGCAGACTCTGGTTATCTTACCCGTCGTCTTGTCGATGTCGCACACTCTGTTGTCATCCGTGAGGAAGACTGCCACTGCGACCACGGCAGGGTTGTCGAAGAAATCAAATCCGAGGATGGAACGCTGATTGCTTCCTTCTATGATCGTCTTGTCGGTCGTTTCCCAAGGCATGATGTTGTTGATCCTAAGACTGGTGAAATCATCGCTTCCAAAGATGAATGCATGGATGAGGAAATCGCTAAGAAGATCGTCAACGCCGGCTATAAGTCTCTTGAAATCCGCTCTGTCCTTACTTGCGAAGCCAAGGAAGGTATCTGCGTCAAATGCTACGGCCGTAACCTTGCTACTGGTAAACTTGCCACTATCGGCGATACTGTCGGTATCATGGCTGCCCAGTCTATCGGTGAACCGGGTACTCAGCTGACTCTGAAGAACTTCCACAATGGTGGTATTGCAGGTCAGCAGGATATTACGACCGGTCTTCCGCGAGTCCAGGACTTACTGGAAGCTCGTCATCCGAAGACCAAAGACTTGGCTCTCATCACCAACATTGCTGGTGTTGTCACCAAGGTCGAAGCCGTTGGATCCCGTTCTCAGTTCACGGTCAGCAATGACCTTGAAGAACAGACCTATCTCTCTTACCCCGGTGCAACGAAGATTGTTGCCGAAGGTGATAAGGTCAAAGCCGGTCAGCCGTTAACCAAAGGTTATATCGATACGAAAGACCTGCTTGCTTGCGCTGATCTTGCTACTGTCCGGAAATACATCATTTCCGAAGTCAAAAAGGTCTACAAGAAAGACGGCGGTTCCGATATTTCCGATAAGCATCTTGAGATTATTGTCCGTCAGAGGACAAATCGTCTCTCTATCATCAATCCTGGCGACTGCAAGGGACTTCTCCCTGGTCAGAAAGTCACGGATGTCGACTTCACTAAGGCAAACGAAGGTGTTCTTGCTCATGCTGGCAACCCAGCTGTCGGACACCCGATCATCCTTGGCATCACTAAGGCTGCTCTTGAAGCCGAATCCTTCCTCTCTGCTGCATCCTTCCAGCAGACCACTGCTGTCTTAACCGATGCTGCCATCAAAGGCAAAGTCGATTATCTCCGCGGTCTGAAGGAAAATGTCATGATTGGTAAGCTGATTCCAGCCGGTACTGGTATCGAACCTTTGATTCCAGTCGATGAGGATGGAAACGATATTCCGGAGCAGGCTCCGCATATCGATGACGAAGAGTCTTATCCGCTCAATCAGGATAATAAGTAGTTGAAACTAACGGAAGGCTGAATAAGCCTTCCGTTCTGCGGCCATTGTTCAGTGGCAGAACCTCACCTTCCCAAGGTGAAGACGCGGGTTCGATTCCCGTTGGCCGCTCCAATTGAAAAGCCATTTGATTCTTGGATGAGTCAGATGGCTTTTTGATTTCTAATAAAAAGCAAAATAGAGGAAGTTTCGTGTTTTGAAGCTCTGGTTTGAGTAGGTGACCCGAATAAGTTCTGGAGATAATTTATACTCTATGCAGAATGTTATCGAATGGTTTTCTTCAGGCTTTTGTGGATTGCATTGCTCTATCATTGATCTTGGTGAGTTTTTAGGGGGCATCGCTTGTTATCTGTGCAAAACATATTAATTACAGCTAAAATTTTATGATGATCAATGAGACTACTCGTAATATTGACAACATGTTTTAATGGACTATAATGAGGGTATGAAAAAGCAATTGTATTTTTGTTTAATTTCTTCTTTGGCACTTTGTTCTTGTGGCACGGATATGCGTCGTTGGGATAAGTTGATTCTTCCTTTCAAAGCCCATGATGTTTTACGTATCAATATTGATGAAGTTAATACGGAATACAGCTCTGAAAGTGGTCATTATCAATATTTTTCCAATAACCCGGAATTTATAAAAACGGTATATCAAGTTGTAGTTACGACACCTGTTATTGCCAAAAAATCTTTTAAGAACTATAAATGCGAAAAGCTTCTTTCCATTTATTTTGAATTGGCTGATGGAATTTATGATAGGAAATGTCTTGCTAGTTGGGGTAGTTATATTTTTTATAATGATAAAGTTTATTTTAATAGTGTGAATTTTGCAAGTAATCTCTTTCACGATATAAATTGTGAACAATTAAAAGGAAAATTTGAAAAGATAACCATAGCGTGATTTAGGAGGGAATGGTATGTTTCATTTTATTGCTAGTTTGAATTTTCACGATCTCTTTATTTTTTGGCAGCTCTAGGAAGATTAATAATAAAGATGGGCATATAAAGAACTACTGATATAAAATGAAATTTAAATGTATTAAGTCTTTGTTTCTATTTGTTCCACTGCTTGTTTCTTGCCATGATTATAAAAAAACATTGGTCCATAATGAGCTCCTTTTTGATTCTAGTAAGGTCAAAACGATGCTTATCGACTATCAAGACCGTAAAACTTATTTGTGGATGAAATGCCGGACCGAGGACCAGGCACCGATTAACAATAGGATTCTTTATTATGAAAGTTTTCTCCACAATCCAAAGGAAAAGACACCGGATGTCAGCCAGTATTGGAAGAAAACTTCGGTCTATTTTCAGACGGATAAATTTACCTTCGATTTTAAAGTTTACTTTATGGATTCCAATACTTCCTATTTTCTTTATAACAATCTTTTCTATTTAACCAAAGACAACCTAGAAAACTTTTTTGAGGACTATTGGACAGACAATTCCTATCCTGAAATAAAGTGGATGGTTACCAAGTCCCAAATTTGAAATTATCTTTTATCTAAAATTCATCCTTCTCTTTTTTGTAAAGGCATCTTTAATGGGAATGTAAGGTTTTGCATAGATAATTTAGGAAAGTATAATATAAATATGAAAAAGCTAATTCATCTTATGTTGCTTTCTACTCTTGCACTTTGCTCTTGTGGCACGGATATGCGTCGTTGGGATAAGTTGATTCTTCCTTTCAAAGCCAAGGATGTTTTACGAGTAAATATTTCTGAAAAGATAAATGTTACTTCTGATCCTATTAAACAATATCAAGTACACTCAACAAATCTTGAAGTTATTGAATCTGTTTATCATACTGTGACTCACACACCTGTGATTCCAAAAAGCAGAGTTGAAAAGCCAGATTCTAAAGATTTTATAGCTGTTTATTTTGAAACATCAGATGGAATCTATGACGTAGAATCTTACTCATGGTGGAGTGGAAGCTATCTTTTCTATAATGACAAATTTTATTATTATGCTGTGTATTTTTCCCCGCTTGATGAATTAGAAAACAAAAAATTGCAAGATAAATACGAAAAAATTGAAATAGACTAAGGAGGAAAAGGGGGTACTATTATGGTCTCGCTGTTTTTATTAGGATTAATGCTATCTGTTGTTGCCTCTATACCATATTGCACACAAGCATCTGTTCTTTCCAAAAAAGAACAAATCAAAAATTATTGCATTGAAACAGCAGAAGTCATGCTTAATGGTGCTATGCTTGGCTCTGTTACCTATCTTGTATTATGAAAAAAGGCAAATTTAGCGTAATGTTCTTAATGATATTCGCTCTTACTTCATGTGGAGGGGAGAATTTAGAGAATAACAAGCTAGCGTTTGATTCTTCAAAAATCACTTCCATGTTGATTGATCAACGAGATAGAAAGAACTATGCTCAGTGGAAATGCAAAACAGAAGATTCTTCTGCGATATTGAATAGGGTTACCTATTATGAAAGTCATCAGTATGATAAGAAAAAACAGACTCCGGATGTCAACCAGTATTGGAAAAGAACCTCAGTCTATTTTAGGACCAATGATTTAATTTTTGACTTTAAAGTCTATTATAGGGATGAAAATACTTCCTATTATTTTTACCAGAATCAGTTTTTTTAACGAAAGACAATTTAGAGAACTTTTTTGAAGATTATTGGGAGGTTAATTGGAATCCAGAGACAAAATGGTCCGTTTCTGAAACACACTATAGAATCTAATTTGATATTTTTTAGAAAAAACAATGGAAGACACCTTAGGCTGGTATACAATGATTCCATGCCACTTTATTTAAAGATTATTATCTACATTATTGCCGGCTTTGGAGCTGGTGTCGGTACGGGATTTGCTGGTAGGAGTGCAGCAGCTATTATTGGCCCTAGGCTTGCCACCTTTGTTGGTATTCCTGCCTATCAGGCGATAGGAATCGGACTTATCAGTGATGTTCTGGCTAGCGGGCTGAGTGCAGCTGTTTATTGGAAAGAAAAGAACTTAGATATTAAAAACAGTTTAGTTCTTCTTGTTACTGTTGTTGCAAGGACAGTCGTTGGTAGTTATGTTGCGAAGCTGCTTCCGGAAACAGCGATGGGAAATGTTTCTCAGATTGCTAGGATTATTCTTGGATTGAAATTTATTATCTTTCCTTCCCGTCACACAAAGGAAGAAAGGAAAAATCAAACCAAAAAGGCACGCATGATCAAATCCATCATCGGTGGTATTCTTGTTGGCTTCATCTGTGGATTCGTTGGTGCCGGAGGAGGAAGGAGGCTGCTTCTGATTTTGACTTCTTTCCTTGGCTATGAAATGCATAGGGCTGTTGGAACGAGTGTCTTTATTATGGCCTTCACTGCTCTTACGGGTGGAATATCCCATATTGTCATTGGAGGAGTTCCGGATCTTACAGCAAGGATTACTTGTGTTATTTCCACTCTAGTCTTTTCGTTCATTGCATCTAAAATTGCGAACAAAGTGGATAGCAAGATTTTAAATCGTGTCGTAGGCGCTCTTTTGATTGTGATTTCCGGCGTTATCCTTGGCGTTACTTATATTCCACCGCTGCTGAATAAATAATATTATCGAATCCTTAAGCTCCTAATGATTCCTGTTAGGAGTTTTTGTTTGTCATTAAAATCCAACCGATGAATAAACGGAACAAGAATTTAAGAAGCTGAATTGATAGCAATCTGTATTGATGAAAAAGAGGTGCCTGAACGGACAGACAAAGCGACTACATCTATCTATACCACAGAATCAGAAGGAAGAGATCATTATGTTATACATCTATTTATAGGAAACGTATTATTTCCTTGACTATGATTTGAAGTAAGGACTAAAATTTTCATGGAAAGGAAATACGATGATGATGAAAACAAAGAAATTAGCTCTATTACCTCTGATTGCCTTAAGGCTTACAGGGTGTGATTTAAGTGGGAATAATATCCCTGTATCTGCTGAAAAAGGGGATAAGGGAGACAAAGGTGATCCTGGAATCGATGGCAAGGACGGGGAGTCTTTGCTTACCGGAAAAGGAGCCCCGTCCTCTTCGTTAGGAAAGGATGGAGACTCTTATGTCGATACACAGACCTGGGATTATTACACCAAAGCGGATGGCAAATGGACTAAGGCTGGGAACTTTAAAGGTGGTCAGGGAGATGCTGGCCTTAAAGGTGACACAGGTGCAACTGGTCCTAAAGGAGATAAAGGAGACCAGGGCATAAAAGGTAATCAGGGACAGAAGGGAGATAAAGGTGATAAGGGCGACAAAGGCGATGACGCCGTCACCTATGTCCCCTGTATCTTCAAGAACTACGATGGAACTACTCTATATGAGTTCTATTATGAAAAGGGGTCCGATATCGTCTATGACGGGCCTGCTCCTGTTAAGAAGGAAAAGGATGAAGAAGGGAAAGACATCCCTTGGTCATTCGTCGGATGGGACAAGTCCTTGGAGAACATCCAGAAGCCTACGATCTTCACTGCCAAATTCGAGTGCCTTTATACATGTACGTTCCTGAACTATGACGGAAGCACTCTCTATTCCGCTAAGGTGAACAGAGGAGAGGATGCCTCCTATGTAGGAGAGACTCCTACAAAGCCGGACACTATAGATGGCGAGACAGCTATCCATTGGACATTCACAGGCTGGGATAAGGATCTGACTGATATCAAGGCAGATACTATCTTTACTGCGCAGTTCGATTCTCCCAATGCAATCAAATGCACGTTTGTTAACTATGACGGTACTCTGCTCGGATACTCCTATTGCGGAAAGAGAGGAAAAGCAGTTTACAAAGGAGAGACTCCTACAAAACAAGAGACCGAATCTGACGGAGTGATTACCAGCTATCGTTTTTCTGGATGGGACAAGCAGCTGACCAATATTCAGGAGCCTACTACTTTCACGGCGTCTTTCGAAACTGTCACCTCCTATGAATGCAAGTTCGTGAACTATGACGGGACTATTCTCTATTCAACTGCAGTCGACCGGAGAGGGGTTGCTACATATAAAGGTTTTACTCCGTTCCGTGACTTCAGCGAAAACGAGAAGAACGAGGACGGAACAACGAATGTTACATCTTATAAATTCAAAGGATGGGACAAGGATTTATCTAGTGCGATAACCTCCCCTACAACCTTCACGGCTACCTACGATAGCACCTCCTATTCCGGCTATAGAGTCGAGTTTAAGAACAAGGACGGAAGCGAGATCTACCACACCTATACGAAGAAAGGCGAGAACGCTGTTTGCTCCTATGAACGGATTAAGGATCTGATCAGTTCAAGCTACTCGTATGATTCTGAGAATGTAACGATGTTTGCAGGATGGAACCAGTCTACATCGGATGTCCGGTCCGATCTCGTTCTTACTGCCAATATTGCGACCATCAGCCGTAAGCAGAACGGCGAGTATCCTCAGACCAAGGTGACAGATAATGACCTGATTCTGAAGCTCTCCTCTATAACAGAAAGAGATGCTCAGGGATATTATTCCTATGGCGGGGAAAAATACCAAGTGGAGTATAATTATTGGCGTAAGGTTGAGCCAATCCAGTGGCGCTTTCTCTCACAGGACGGTGACAACGTCCAGTTCGTATCGGAAAAAGTCCTGGACAATCGATTATGGAATAAAACATACCACGGGGACGGAATCTACTATAACAACTATAAGTATTCCGATATCCGCAAGTGGCTCAATAATGACTTCCTCCAGCAGGCCTTCTACTACGATTCCTCCCTCATCCAGACGGTGACGGTCGACAATTCTCCTGAAAGCACAGGCAATTCTTCTAACCGATATGCCTGCGGGGATACCCAGGATAAGGTGTACCTTCTCAGCTGTAAGGATGTAAGAAATAAGGAGTACGGCTTCACCGACGATGACACCCACGATGATTTCAGAATAGCCTACGATGCTTCCGGTGAAGCTCAGTATTATTGGCTCCGGTCTCCCCTCAGCGACAGCTACGCATTTTACGTCAGCCCCGAAGGTAGTGCCTTCATCGGTTACGACGTTGACGACATCGCCATCGGCGTGCGCCCCGCTTTGACGAGGAAGCTCGACTGAAGGGAGAGCAATCCTAGGCCGCAGACATAATCGAGGCTTTTAGGCCATGTCTGCGGCCTAGAAACTAGTTAAATGAAATTTTAGTGACCCAGGAAATCGAATCCTTGAAACAAGGTGGCTTTTAATAGCTTTATTTTAGAGGCAATTAGCAAATATATTCAGTTATTTAATGTTTATCGGAAAATATCACTGTAATATTAATATTACGGCTTTAATTTTGATTAGTTAATAAAGCAATATGTTTTATAGAAGCCGTCTTTTTAACATTTAAGAGAGTTGGCTAGCCTACTTGTTTTCACTTCCTCCTCTGTGGATTAATATATCCGTTGATTAGGATGAATAGAGAAAAGGCAAGATATAGAGCAAATAGAACTAAGACAATAATCAGAAAGGATTTTCGTTTTGCTTTTTTGACAATCAGGAGGATTGAGCTAAGCAGGTTGAGAAGAATAAAGAGAGGGAAGAAGACGTTACCGATCCAGATGAGGTTATTCGGTAAAGAACGTAAAGGAGATGTCCTATAAGATCCCCTCTGATTGGAAGCAGGAACAATCGGAATCTCTTCTAACACAAAAAGAAGGACAGATAAAATAATGATGGAAAGCGGAAGAAAGAGATAATAGCTTTGGTTTCTGTCCTTGTTCATCTTAGGAATAGTATACAGGATTGTTCACCAGATTAGAATTCAATCTCAATCAGCTCCCTTTCTAAGGGAGCAAGTTTCAGATTCAGTTCTAATTCACCGTTATCAATCTCTTTTTCAAAAACTCTGAATGTCATCTGGCTAAGCTGATTTAAGGCGTGGTATTCATCCGGGCTTAAATAGTCGTCTCCTCCGGAAGTGAGCCAGGAATCATAGGAAGAGCCAGAGGTTGCAGTTAAAGGAGTCAGTTTGATTCTTGCTTTTTTATAGCCGGAGAGGCCTTTGATATGGACTTTATAGTTGTAGTTGGTGGATTTCGGAAAGCAGGAGTAACGCTCTTTTTCACTGATCTGGTAGTACTCTCCCTGCGCATAGAGGGAGGAGTAATGGCAGTAATTGTTAAAGACGATACTGATTCCCTTTTCCGTCTTTGAGACAATGTAGTTCTTTCCGGTTCCGAGGACTTCGTTTCCGGCCCGGCAGAGAAGGGCAACTGCATTCGCACTTGCTTTCTTCCTTCCGTTATAGCTGTAGTATCCGTATACTCCCTGATAGGGGTTTGTCAAAGAGAGCAAGGGAAGAGAGGAATCACTTAGGGTAAAGAAGGTTATCGCATAGAGAGAAGGATAGTTCCGAAGGAAGTTGCGTGCGATATAACTTGAACCATATAAGGTATCATAAAGAAAGTTGTTTCCTTTTGAAAAGCGCACGTTCTCGATAATCCTATGCGGATAAGCTAATCCCTTTTCATTCAGATAAGATATAAAATCTTTCAGAACATCTTTGTTCTGAAGCACCTCTTCTTTCTGATCAAAGTAGGCATAATTCACACTATAGAAATCATATTTTCCGCACTCTTCAGAAAGAAGCTTGCGGATAGCCTTGATTTCAATGTCGGAATAATCTCTTCTCGGAAAAGAGGGAGCGATAACTTTATAGCCGTGACTCTTTGCAATCCTAAAGAATGCACCGCTTGTCTTCTTGAAGTGATAGAACTCCGAAGGGAGAAGGTCGAGAATATCGGTCTCGCTCTCTAAGGAATAAATCCAGGTCTTCCTTTCTTCCCTTCCAAAGTAACTCTCTAGGATCTGGAATAAAGCATCAACACCTTTCAAGAAAGCTTCCTGGTTTTCCTGAGGACCGATGGAGAATCTCCTAACCGGTTTCCTCTTTAAGCCTAGAAGGAAGGATATTGCCTGGGCAATGGAAAACAGGGCCTGGTTATCGAGCTTGAATCCGCCCTCTTTGCTCCGGTAAGGTGAACCGAAGAAGTCGGTTAGGATTCCGTAAGTGAAATGGGTTCTCTTCAGCCTATCGTTTAAGGCAACCTTCCTATCTTCCCGTAACCTGTTATAGATGTTTCCTATCGGAAGGAATAAAGACAAGGGATTTTGTTTAATATTTCCCTTATCCTTGTAATCGACATCCAATACTAATTCTAAGTCACGTGCGCTCTCTTTGCTCTTACCATGGGTTTCGTTATACTCATCGTAATACTTGATAATCTGATTCAGGGTTTCCTTTCTCAGATAGGAGATATCCTGAGGGACGTTCTTGATTTCCTTTTTCCGGAAATCCTTCCGGTAATCGGAAGGATAGCTGGTGTACTTCTTCTTGAACGCACGGACATAGGAACGTGCGTTCTCGAATCCGTTTTCTGTCGCCACCTCTTCGATGGTCTTATCCGTGAACAGCAGAGAGTTCCTGGAGTTATTGATCTTCAGCTCATCGTAGTATTCGTTAAAGGTCTTTCCCTGGCATTTCTTGAACAGACGGGAAAGATAGGCGAGATTGTAATTGAAGTATTCAGATAGGAACTGCAAGGATACGTTCTCCTTATAGTGGGAATGCAGGTAGGAGAGAATCTTCGAATTCAGTTTCCTCGAGTTAGCGGTAACCTCCTCTCCCGTGCTTTCCACACGGAAATCGTTCCTTAGCTGAGCAAAGAGAGAGAAGATAATGGCACGGTTTGTGTATAAGGAGTTAATGTTATCCATCGTGTTGAACTTAATGATGGAATACCTGAGATAACGGATGGATTCATAACGTTTGTTACCGGGGTTTTGAATGGAGTTCAGGTTGAACTTCAGTCCGATAGCTTCCTCTTCGTCAAGCTCGAACCCGTATTGGTTGATATTGGCAACCAGCCTTGTGCAGGGCTTCTTGGCAACAAAGGAGTTCGTCGTAAAGGGATTGATAATCAGCCTATCATGCAATTTCGCATGCCTTGTTTCGGTTCCTAAGGTAATATCGCAGCATCCGTCCCTGATAATAATCAGACGGATATTCGGATAGGCATCCGGGAAAATCTGGGTGAAACGGCATACAGAAAAAGAAAGAGGGAGTTTTTCGCTTAGCTGAACGATAGTAAATTCGTTTTTCATTCGATTTATCCTCTTTTTATGCAGTTTTCTGCCTTTATCTGAAACAATTATACTATTTATTTATTAGATTAGGGAAATTTAGTGCAAAAATATGACCTCCGTTTCATGTATACAAGCAAGCGCCTCTAAATAATAAGTCAAATAATGACACTCTTAATGGCAAAACAGAAGATTTGAAAGCTCTTCCACTAAAGATAGACTCTATATGATGAAGGAGATAGCATACATGGCAGAACCTATATTTAAGGCTTCGCATATTGTGAAGCAGTTCGGACCGACGATTGCACTGAACGATGTCTCTATTGAAATTTATCCTGGAGAGATCCGCGGCTTTATCGGTGAGAATGGTTCCGGAAAATCCACGATGTCTGCAATCAGGACTGGTATTTACCAGGCAACGAGCGGACAGAGGGAATATCACGGAAAACCTTGGAAGCCAAAGTCGATGATTGAAGCTCTTCAAGGAGGCATCGGCATTATTGTTCAGGAAAACGGAACAATTGCTGAAGTTTCAGTTGCTGAGAACATCTTTTTGGGAGAGCTGAAGAACTTCTCAGGAAAGCATTATTTCGAAGATGAGAAGGTTGAGAATTTCTCTCCTGCTTTTTCTGTTTCTCTTAATGAATTTGATGCTTTAGCTAAGGATCTTGTTTCTAAGAGCCTTGCTGCTTTGGATTCTGGAAATAAAGCAGAATACAAGAAAGCAGTCCAGGAGGCAAAGAAGGGGGCCCTTCATACTTCTTATGTTTCTCTTGCTCAGCAGCAGAAGAAAGAAGCTAAGGACAAGCACGAGAGCATTGCCAAAGAGTTCAATAGTACTTCTGAATCCTTATTTAACACTTATGTTGAGAAGGAAAAGGAAATTGATGCAAAGTACGACAAGAACGAAGAGAATCTCGATGCTGAACTAAGCAAACGTCGTCGTGAACACGAACATCATCTGAATGAAAAAGACTATGAGAGACAGATTAATAATCTGAAGAAGACCACCTACATCCGCAAAACTTGGATTAAGAGCGATGAGGTTTCTCTCAAGAATCACTATCTCAATGCAGTTAATGAAATCGTCAATCCGAAACATAAAGAAAGCAAAGTCCGTAGTTTCTTCCTTAACGCAATCTTCGGATTATTCGTTAATGGAAAGAAACTTCGCAAGCATGCAAAACTTGCTCTCTCCAATATCGGTGTCAATGATATCAATCCAGGAAGGATTACCGCTGCTTATGATAGGCAGCAACGTAAACTGATTGAAATCGCTAAGTGTCTCCACAAGAATCCGGAAATCTTCATCATTGATGAAACCACAACCGCTCTTAGTGAGACTGGACGTATCCTTCTTTATAAGAAGAGGGAAGAGCTGAAGAACCAAGGAAAATCTGTTCTCTTTATCTCCCACGATTTGGATGAACTCAGGGAAAAATGCGATACCCTTACCGTTCTCCGTGATGGAAACATCGTAGCCAATCTTACCAAGAGCAAGAACGAATTTGATCCGGATGCCATTAAGAAGTATAGGATCGGACGTGAGCTCAAAGGTGATTACTACCGTTCTGATTATGATGGCACTTTATCTGACCAGGTTGTTCTCAAGATGGTCGATGGTATCGAAGGCAACCAGCTCCGCCACGTCAATCTCGAACTTCACAAAGGTGAAATTCTGGGCATTGGTGGCCTCTCAGAATGCGGAAGGCATACTCTTGGAAAAGCTCTCTTTGGAAATATCAAGAGGGAAGGCGGCTATGTCTATGTCGGTGAGAACTTAGATAAGCTTGTGAAGAGCGAATCCTTCGCAAGGAGAGAAAAAATCGGTTACCTTTCTAAGAACCGTGATACGGAAGCGTTAGCACTGAAATCTTCTATATTCGACAACATTGCGATTGCCTCTATCAATAATATTGCAAAAGCCAATCTGCTTGTCTTCAAACGAGATGAAAAGAAGCTCGTCCATGAACAGGCAAAAGCACTTCAGATTAAATGCAACTCTACGGAACAGCTTGTTTCTACCCTCTCTGGCGGAAACAAGCAGAAGGTTTCCTTAGCAAAGTGGATTGCTAACGATTCTGAAATCCTTATCCTTGACTGCCCGACCCGTGGTGTCGATATCGGTGTCAAACAATTCATCTATCAGCTCTTATATAAGAGGAAGAAGGAAGGCAAGTCGATTATCAGGATTTCCGAAGAGCTCCCTGAGCTTATCGGAAGGGCTGATCGTATCCTAATCAGGAAAGACGGACAGATTACAAAAGAATTTGATCGTAGCAACACCCTGACTCAGGAACAGATTGTCCAATACAGGATCTAAGGAGGCGGAAAATGTCAATCGAAATCACATTACAAGCCGGCGAAAAAGAAGCTCCCTTTGTCTACTTCGAACAGACCATCCTTGATCAGGCTAAGGCTGTTGATGCTTCGGATAAGAATGCTGTTGAAAGCTTTAAAAAAGAGCTGATTGGAATTCGGAAAGCAAAAGATCAGCAATTAAAGACGGCTATCAAGACTGACCTTATTCATCTCAAGGAAAAACAAACTGCATTACTTGCTTCTTTTATCTCCGAAAGAGATGAGGCATTAGCAAAGGCAGCGGATGACTTTGCTAAGATCAGCAACCCCACCAAGAAGGATAAACAAGACTATTCCGATATCGAAAAAGGTATTGAAATCTCCGCAAAACGCTCTGCTTCTAAGGCAAAGAGCGAATACGTGAAAAACATCCAGCTGATTAAGAGGAAACGGAGCGAGCTCTATGCTGAGTATCTTCGGGTCCTCGCTATCAGGGACGTTAAGGAAAGCGCTGCAGACCGTCTCAACGAACGTTATCTGGAAGCCTATGGAAGGTTCAATCTGAAAGCAAGCCTTTCTAATAAAAAGTTCTGGATTGATAAGGTTCCGCTCTTCATGCTTATCATCATCATTGCTGCCTACTACATCGGAAAGACGATTACTGGATATTCTGGAAGCCTTGGTGATGTTATCAACAATGGTATCTTCGTTGCTGTTGTCGCTACCGGTGCTGTCTTCATTTATTCACAAGGCGGCTTCGATATGTCCTTAGGAAACGCATCCCTTAGGTGCGCCGTCATCGCTGCCATTCTCTATAACGCAACAAATAACAGGGTCGTTTCGTTGCTTGTCGCTATTGTCTTAGGTGCTGCTCTTGGTATTGTTAACGCAATCTTAGCTACTAGGCTCAACCTTCCAGTTATGGTTATGACCTTAACTAGGAGGAACATCTTAGCTGCTATCTCCGATGCTATCTTTGAAAGCTATGGCGGTCTTATCACTGTCAACCCTGGAAGGTTCACGAACGCTTGGGTCTATGCTTCCTTCCTTGTTATCTTCTTTATTCTTTGCTGGTTCATCTTCAATTACACTAAAGTCGGCCGTCGGGCCAAATTCATTGGCTCTAACAAGAAAGCTGCGAAGTTCAATGGTATCAACTTAAGGAAATCCGGTAGGATCTCCTTCGCACTGTCTGGCATTGGACTTGGTATCTGCGGTTTCCTCTTCGCCTGCTCTAAGACTGGCAACCAATTTGGCGCTTCGACTGTCTTAAGCCAGGTCGGTCTCAATGTCATCATTGCTATCGTCTTCGGCGGAAGGACAACTAGTGGCGGACCGAAGTCAAAAGTCAGCTGTGCAATCATCGGTGCTTTCTTCTCCGTTTTCCTTGATGAATTCTTTGCTGCCATCTCTACACCTACTTTCCAAGTCGGTGACTACTGCTACAGGTTCAAGGGTCTTATCTTCTTAATTGTCTCTCTTGCCAACAGGTGGGATACCCGTGGAAAGATGCTCGCTTCTGGAGGAAGTATCCAATAATGAAATATACAAAGCCAGTTCAATATTCCTCTTCTCCGTTCTTCGCAAACCAGAAACTCAAAAGGACAGGCAAGAAACTCTTCTGGTCCTTGTTCTGCCCCGTTGTCAGGATTCTGATTGCTGTTCTGCTATCGAATCTTAGTGACACCGGATTATTCTTCATCGGTTCCACGATGGATAACGTCTCGAACAGGAGGATCAGGCTTAAGACGATTACAAGGACACTGATTGCTGCCCTTGCTCTTAACACAAACCTCAACTCCGGACGTATGGACTTCTCTCTTGGTGCTACCGGCATTCTAGCTTGCCTCTTCGCTTCCCTCATTGTCCAGGTAGATACCATCAATCATATCTTCCTCTTCCTTCTTCTCTCCATTCTCTTTGGCAGGATCTTAGGCTTCATCCATTCCTTAGTTCTTATCTTTACGAAATTATCTCCAATCGTCGTTTCCTTAGGCAGGTGCTTAATCTATGAAGGCATCGCTAAGGTTGTCGCAAATGCTACTGGTTCTACCGGTACTGTCAACTTAGCTTCCGGTTCCTACACTGCTAGCTTCTTCCAGGAACCAATCATCCTGATTCCTCTTCTTGTCATTGTCTGCTTAATTAGGGCTGCCGCTCTCTGTTACACCCGTTATGGTTATAACAAGCTTGCTCTTGTCTACAATCAGAAAGTCTGTGTTGAGACTGGTATCAATGAAATCAGTCACTGCATCATTTCCTTCATCATTGCCGGTGCTCTCATCGCTGTCTACCAGGTCAGGAGCTCCTGCGGTACTGCAACCATTACGATTAACATCAACTTAGGTTCTTCTGGAACAGTCTTCAAGAACTTCTTACCAATCTTCATCGGCGGTATTCTCGCTAAGTACTCGAATCAGATTGTCGGTCTGCTTCTTGGCGTTGTCGGAACCACTCTTCTTTACACCTATGGATTCGATAATGCGACTGTCATTGGATTCACTTCTACTGTTTCTTCTCTCCTTAATGGTTTCTCTGTCTTCGCTGTCCTTGTTTACAGGGTCGACAAGAACCGCTTCCTCAACTGGATTAAGAGGAAGAAATACGTCTTCGAGGAGAAACGTCTTAATCCACAAAAGAAAGGAGAAAATGCCTAATGAAGAAAATCAAGGCTTTAATTCCTATCCTTGGCTTAAGCCTCCTTACTTCCTGCTCTTTGGAAGATAGGATGATCTTCGGCGGAAACAAAAATTCTGTTTCTCAGAATCAACCGACCAGCAAAGATCCTAACGATAGCAGCTCTACTTCCGATACTCCTAGCTCTGATGCAGACTTAGAAACCTTCGATGACTGCAAAAACTCTATCTTCTTCGCCCTCTACAACTATTACGGATTCGATGGCCAGCATTTCACCAACAAATGGCTTGGCAGGAACGATGCCCTTGCTGCCCACGGCTACAAAGTCACTGGTTATGAAGGTCAGAAGGATGCCCGTAAGTTCAAAATCGAACGTCAGGCAAATTCAGACCTTCCGGCAGATGCAAAAATAGTCAGGGTCAACAATCAGAACTGGGATACGACAATTCAATACGCTAAGCCGTTTGCTAAGTATCATCCAAGGGCAGTCATTTCCACCTGTAATGGTGTCGAAATGGCATCTTCTAACATCAAATCCGTTCAGTTCAAAGTCTCTAATGCTACGATGGGCGGCTTCTCTCCTACTTATCGTTCTGCCTTCGTTGATGGCTCTCTCCGTTATCTTGTTGCAAAGTACACGGCTCACATCCTTCCTATTGTCGCTGCTTCCGTTAATGCTCTGGATAATGGCAAAGCAAGGAAGAACGCAGATGGAACTGCTCTGCGTTTATCTATCTCCCAGTGGGCCATCCAGACCTTAGAAGAATACGACCGCAGGAATGCAGTTGACTCTGTCTCGGAGGACCATCCGACTGTCCGTAAAATCAATGTCGATAAATACTTCGACAAAACAAATCCGGACTATGGACCTGAGAAATTATCTGAGTTTGTTTCTTCCTCCACAAAGGAAAACATTGAGGCTCTCTATGCTGAGAACGAAAGCAATGGTGATGCGGATAAAGCTGCTTTCCGTAAAGAAAAGACGTACAAATGCGGCATCATTGCTCCTTCTAGCGTCAATGAACAGGTACAGCTCTACATTGATTTCATCAAAGGTTATTTAGCTAAGGCCTATAACTTCGAAGTCCTTCCGGTCGGTTCTGTTACATCCAGCAATACCCAGAAACAGGTAGCCATCCAGCTTTGCAACCAAGGCGCTAACTTCGTTATCTCAGTACAGGATGATACGGAGCGAAATGCAGCTGCTCAGGTCTGTAATGAAAAAGGTGTCTACTTCGCTATTGCAGGCTCCTGCCAGAACGCTCTCGATTACGCGGTAATCAAGAATCTTCCTTACTATGTTGGTTCCATTGGAACCTCTCCGGAAGAAGAACGCCGTTCTGCAAAAGAGAGGACAGAATACTATCTTCAGTGCAGGATCAAGCGTGCTCAGAGCCAAGATGCCTTATACGAATACGAGAAAGAAGTCAAAGGACTGAATAAGACAAAAGAAGAGTCCCTTAGCTTCTACGTTCCATTCGATAAAGAAAGAGATATCTAGCATGGCTTCCTTCACCTTTGAATTCTACCCGAAATCACTGGCAAGACGGACTCAGTTCGATCTTGTCGTTCCTTCTCTCAATCTTCATGGTTCCTTAAACAATAAGGATGATAGGTACTATGAGAACTCTACAGAAACCTATCCTCTGATTCTCTGCTTATGCGGCTTCGGAGATAACGAGAAAGCCTTCCAACAGAACTCTTCTCTTATCTCTCTCTGCGAAGAAAACAAAGTCGCAGCATGCTTCATTAACGGCGAGAATAAATGGTATCTCAACCTTGGACAGATTGACAATTACTACGATTTGATTGAAAAAGACATCCTTGACTTCCTATACGGAAATTTCCGTTTCCTCTCCCGTAAGAAACCACTCATTATCATGGGTGTTTCAATGGGCGGATACGGAGCTCTCTACCACTATCTCAAGAATGTCGACAAGTATGCTGCTTGTGTTGCCTTATCCCCAGCTACGAAACCAGACTTCCTTGATGAAAGCAAGTTCGGAACCCTTCGTTCCCTCTGCTTAGCAAGCAAAGAAAAGAAAAAGAACGTCTATCTCTCCGTCGGAAAGAATGACTTCATCATCGGGGCTTCTAAAGACTTTGATCAGTTCCTTATCGATAATGAAATCGGATTCTCGTATCGCTATTTAGAGAACAAAGACCATTCCTGGAAGACCTGGAGAGAAGAAATCTACAATGTCTTCGATTATCTGTCTGAAAATGGATTCATCGGCAAAAAGCCGAAATCAAAATAAAAAAGGAGAAAAAATATGAAATCCAAGAAGTTAACATTAGTTGCTTCCCTGCTCTCTCTTGCTGCATTAGTTGGTTGCGGAAAAACCTCGGAGCCAAGTGCAAAGCCGACCGAACCTGCAAAGCCAAGTGAATCTGCAAAGCCGACAGAAGAGCCTGAAGAAGTCGAGATCCAGAAGGAAGCGGCAGATAAAATTGTCTCAGCCTACAACCCGTCTTTAACTGGCAAGTTCTCTTTCAGCTACACCGCTAATTACAAAGTCGATGTCGATTCTCATGGTGGAACCGGCAAGCTTGACAGCTTCAAGCATGAGGTCGAAGACACTACTACCGGTGATATCGATCTTACCAGCGGAAATGTCTATCTCAAGATCTCCAAGACTTCCAAAGACAAGCGTCTTAGCCAGGAAGCTTCTAAGACAGAAGCCTTAGTCTACAAGGATGGAGATACCTATAAGTATGTCACCACGACTAGGGAAAACCCGGTTGCATTAGCTAGCGAAGAAGCAGCTATCAACAAGATTTCGGATCTTGTCTACTCTATTTCCTATAACTTAGCCGGCTATATCACCATGGATACCTTCAAATACGAAGGCGATAATAATTATCAGTGGCGTGAGTTCGGACTTTCTTCCACGGCAGTTGCTGCTGAGGACTGCAATGATCCTTATTACTTTGGAAAGAGGAAAGAAGGCGGACTGAATATCAAGACCAAGGTTCAGTATGTCGGTTATAAGACCGATAACGGAATCTCTGATTTCTCCAACAAGGCCGATGACTATGCTGCTGAAGCTGTTGTTAAGACGAATAGCACGGGCTTAGTCACTTCCTACGCAGAGACCTATAACAAAGCTTCCCTTGATTTTGCTATCAGGACTCCTGCCCCGACGGTTGTCATTACCGGAAACCGTAACTTCTCTGCAAACTATGGTGCAACCTTTGAAAAGGCTGGAACCATTGAACATCATCTTACCAAATCGGTTATCACTTGGGATGAGAATCCAAAATGCACGTTTGAAGTCTATTCCTGCCCTGCTGATAATAAAGCCGCTAAAACGGCTATCAAGAGCGGAGATGAAGTCAAAGTCGGTGATTTATTAGCTGTCAAGGTTACTCCTTACGGACATAACAACATCGTCAACGTCGCCTTAGGAACTACTTCTGCTGAAGTTTCTGATGATGGATTCTACTATTTCGAAGTCAGCGAAGGTGCCAAGAAGCTCGCTGCTAACATCAATGGTTCCGATAGGAAACCGGATGTCCAGTATGCTACTGTCACCACTGAAAAAGGCGAACACGTTAAGTCCTTCACTGTCAAATACAGGACCTATCCGAATACTACAGCCTTGAGGGATTTAGATGCTCAGAATCGTGCTCCTATTGGCAATGCGAACTACCTTGTCTTAACCGCTGAATTCGATGCAGGATATGAATTAGATGCCTTCACTGTCAACGGAAATGCTGCTTCTAACTTCGGTCAGTGGTGCTATGCCATCAAGACAGAGGGAACCTATGCATGCAAAGTCACGGCTAAGGCTGTTTCTGAGACTCCTGCTTCCAAAGATGTTGAGTTCACTCTCAACAAGGATGCTGGTGTCAAATCTGCCACTGTCTCTACTAGGGACAACTTTAATCCGGCAACCATTACCGATGTCACTGCTGCTGGAAAAGCAGAAGCCAAGGCTGGTCGTCTCTTCTGTGTCAAAGTTGAACTGAATGCTGGATATCAGCTTGATCTTGTGAAATCTGGAAAGACAGTTGCTGGTTTCAGGAATGGTTATTACTATTTCAGCAACTTTGCAGCTGGATCCCATGTTATCGATATTGTCACCCGTGCTGCTGAACCGGCAATCCAGTATGTGAACTTCACAATCGTAAAAGATGATGGTGTCAAGTCTGCATCCGTCTATACTGTGGATAACTTCAACTTTGCAGGTAGGATGGATTATACTGCCGCTAAGAAGGCAGAAGCCAAGGAAGGCCGTTTCCTTTGTGTCAAAGTCGAACTGAAGGATGGCTACGAAATTGTTTCTGTCAAGAATGGCGAAGTCGCTGGTAATCTCCAGGGTGGTTATTATTGCTTCAATGGTTCTACTGCCGGAGAAGTTACCTATACTATCGTCACCAAAGCCTCTGTTGCTGCCTAATCTGATTTGAATATTTTGATTCGGAAGGTGCTATATAGCACCTTCCGGATTCTTCAAGGAGGTCTTAATGTCTGTCAATCTGAAAGAAAAGCCTTTTTATCTGAGCGATAGCCAGATTGAATGGGTGAATAAGACCAAAGAGCGAAGGACTCAAGAGGAGAAAATCCAACAACTTTTCATTCATCTTACTGCCAAGCAGGATGAAGCTTATCTGAAGGATGTTGTCACCAAGTGGAAGTTTGGCGGAGCCCGCTTCAATCCTTCTTCTGCAGAGAATATTGCCAAGCATAATTTCATTCTACAGAGAGAGACGAAGATTCCTCTTCTGATCGCTGCGAACACCGAATCCGGTGGTAATGGTGCTTATCGAGGAGGAACAGAAGTCGGATGTGAAACGAAGGTTGCGTCCACGAAAGATCCTCATTATGCCTATGAGTTAGGAAAAGTTTCCGCGGAAGAAGCAAAGGCGGTTGGTATCAATACTCTCTTTGCACCGATTGTCGATATCGACTATCAGTTCCATAATCCGATTATTCCTTATCGTACCTTTGGAAATGATCCAGATAGGGTGAAGGAGTTCTCTCTTGAATTCCTCAAAGGCGTTCAAGAGGAAGGACTTCTTGCCTGTGCGAAGCATTTCCCAGGAGATGGTGTCGATGAACGGGATCAGCATCTTTCTTTGACTAGCAACACTTTGTCTTGCGAAGAGTGGGATAAGAGCTACGGAAAAGTCTATTCTGCTTTGATTGATGCTTCTCTTCCTAGGATCAGGGTCGGACATATTGCCCTGCCATCCTATCAGAAGAAGTTCTCGAAGGATGAAAATATTGATGTTCTTCCTGCTTCTGTTTCTAAGGAAATCCTTACCTCCCTCCTAAGAGGAAAATTAGGGTTCAATGGATTGATTGTCTCTGATGCTACTCATAGGGTCGGACTCACTGCTTCTAGGAAACGGAGCGAATTCCTTCCTAAGAGGGTAGAAGCCGGTATCGATAGGATTCTTTTCTACAATGACTATGAGGAAGATATCGAATACAGGAAAAACGGACTGAAGAAAGGTCTTCTCTCTCAGGAACGTTTGGAAGAGGCTGTTACTCGAATCCTGGCGACCAAAGCTAGGCTTGATCCTTCCTTAAGGAAACCGCAAGAGGCTCCAATCTACTCCTTGATGGGAACTAAGGAACATAGGAAAGTCCAAGATGAGGTATCCGATAAAGGAATCGTCCTTGTCAAAGAGGAAAAAGGAGTTCTTCCGTTATCTCCCGAAAAAGGAAAACGGATCCTTCTTGTCCCTCAGCATGAAGATAGTCTTTTTGATAACAGGATGCCGAAAAGAGGTCCTTCTATCTATGAGACAATTGCTCATAGGTTAGAGGAAAAAGGCTTCCAGGTTACTATCTTTGAATCCCTTAGGGATAAAGCAAAGAAACTCCCGCCTAGGGAAGCACTGAGCATTATCTCCAATGTCTACAACAATAAGACCCCAATTAAAGAACTTACAGACAATTATGATCTTGTGATTCATGTCTGTGACTTCGATACGCATAATACAGTGAACCGCAGGACCTATAAGAGGTCGAAAGGAACTCCCGATGTTCCTTGGTACGTCAATGAGCTTCCTACCATTAGGATCTCTTTGAAAAATCCGTTCCACCTCTTTGATGCCCCGCAGGTTAAAACCTATATCAACTGTTACGATAAGAATCCGTCAACGATTTCTCATCTGATTAAGAAGCTCACCGGAGAAGAGAAGTTCTTAGGTGTATCACCTGTGGATTGCTTCTGCTTAGATCCGTTGTGCCGGAAATAATAAAGGAGAAAATTAAGATGTTACCAATTCAGGTTAATTTAAAAGACAAAGTTGTCGTCATCACTGGTGCCGGAGGAGTCATCTGCTCTTATCTGGCACGCATTTATGCCGAGAGCGGTGCTAAGGTTGCTCTTCTCGACCTCAATAAAGAGAGGGCCGAGAAAAACGCCAAGGCCCTCCGCGAAGAAGGCTATGTTGCCTATGGCTATGAAGCCAACGTTCTGAAGAAGGACTCTCTCTCTGCCTGCCATGAGCAGATCTTAAAGGACTTAGGCCCCTGCGATATTCTTGTCAATGGAGCTGGTGGAAATAATCCGCGTGCTACGACCGACAACGAGTTTGCAGAGCTTGATGATGCCAAGAAAGGAATCAAGAGCTTCTTTGAACTTGATGATAGCGGAGTTGAGTTTGTCTTCAATCTCAACTTCCTTGGAACTCTTCTTCCGACTCAGATCTTTGCCGAAGATAGGATTGGTCGTAAGGATTGCTCAATTTTGAACATCTCTTCTAGGAATGCTTTCACTCCACTCACAAAGATTCCTGCTTATTCTGGCGCAAAAGCTGCTGTTTCTAACTTCACAAAGTGGCTTGCTGTTCACTTCTCTCATGTTGGAATCCGTGTCAACGCCATTGCTCCTGGATTCTTCTCTACGAAGCAGAACGAAAAGCTTTTATGGAATCCGGATGGCACTCCGACCGCTCGTACTGGCAAGATCTTAGCTGCTACTCCTAGGGGACGCTTCGGTGTTGTCGAGGACTTAGGTGGCGCTGTCTTATTTCTCTCTAGCCCGGAGGCTGCCGGCTTTGTGACCGGTGTTGTCCTTCCGATTGACGGCGGATTCTCTTCCTATTCTGGAGTCTAAAATCATGCTGTTTCAGAAGAAATCCGATTTTCTTGTCTGCAGGGACAGCGATGGCACTGTCATGGATACTAGGACGATTAAGCACTATAACTGCTTTGGTCCTAGCTTCGTGGATGTCTATTCCATCAAAGACCATAAGGACGAGATTCTCAAAGAGTGGAATCGAATCAATCTCTTTTCTATCACACGCGGTATCAATCGTTTCCAAGGATTAAACGATATTCTCGACTATGTCGGAAAATTCGGCTATTCCTATTCCGGAAAAGAAAGCTTTGCTTCCTGGGTCAAGACTACGAAGGAACTCTCTCCGAGAGCCTTGAAGGAATACAGGGAAGCGAACGAAAAAGATAATCTTTGCAGGAAACTTGCTCTTCAATGGTCCGATGAAGTCAATCGTCGTATCTCTCTTCTTCCTTTAGGTCAGCCCTTTGCTCCGGTGAAGGAAATCATCTCACAGATTAAAGATGAAGTCGATTTGGTAGGAGTAAGTTCTGCCAATGAAGGAGCCGTTACGGAAGAATGGAAGGGAGCTGGTATCTATTCTCTCTTCCGGTTTGTTGCTTGTCAGAGTGTCGGCAAGAAAGATAGGATTATTCAGAAAGCCCTGGAATGTGGTTATGAGAAAGATAACACTGTAAGGTTAGGGGATGCCCTTGGCGATATCGAGGCTAGCAAAGCAAATGGTGTTCACTTCTTCCCGATTCTTCCTGGAAAGGAGAAGGAATCCTGGGAGGAATTCTACAAAGAAGGACTTCCTCATCTTCTCTCTCATACGTTTACGTCAGAGTATCAGGAACAGCTCTATAAAAAGTTCTTTGACTGTCTGAAATAAGATAGCAGAAGAGGTAAAAAACATGAAAATTACAGAACCAATCAAAGTCGGTAAGATTACGCTTAAGAACCGTATCATGTTCCCGCCGCTCACTACTGGTTATGAAGAACGCGATGGCTCTATCGGAGAGCATTCCCGTGCTTTCTATACCCGCTTAGCCAAAGGCGGTGTCGGCTACATTGTTATCGGTGATGTTGTTCCGGTCAATACTGTTTCTCCGACTCCGAAGCTTTTCTGTGATGAACAGATTGGATCTTTCAAGGCTTTAGCGGACTCGGTTCATGCCTATGGTGCTAAACTTGGTCTTCAGCTCTTCCATCCGGAATATGATACCGAAGCCATTATCAACTTCATTAAACAGGGCAAACGGAACGAAGCTTTTGCAAAGCTTCATCATGATAGGCTTCATTTTACGGATGAAGTTACTCCGGAGAAGCTTGCTTCCATCTTAGAGCATATTAAGGCCTGCGCACATCGCGCCTATGAGGCTGGTGTTGATGTCATTGAAGTCCATGGTGACCGTGTTGTCGGAAGCCTCTGCTCCACGATTTTGAATCATCGTACCGATGAATATGGTGGAAGCTTTGAAAACCGTACTCGTTTTGCTCTTGAATTCGTCAAAGCCATCAAGGAAGGTGCTCCGGATATCACCATCGACTATAAGCTTCCGATTGTTACCAAGAGAAAAGACGGCACCTATCAGGGTAAAGGCGGTCTTGTCCTTGAAGAAGCGGTCAAGCTTGCTAAGCTGTTAGAGGAAAACGGAGTCGACAGGATTCATGTTGCTCAGGCTAACCACACTGGAAATAGGAATGATACTATTCCGGCTAGGGGAACCCGTGCTTACGGATTCAGGGTCGAAGAGGCAAAGGCAATCAAGGCTGCTGTTTCTATTCCAGTTTCCATTGTTGGCCGTATCTGCACCGTGAAAGCTGCCGAAAGCTTAATCGAGCAGAATGTCTGTGATATTGTTGCCTTTGGCCGTAATCATCTTACCGATCCGGACATTGCAAATAAGATCGCTGATGGTAAGGATTATCTTATCCGTCAGTGTATCAACTGCAACAAGGGCTGCACTGATAGGATTCAGAAAGCTCAGTTCCTCTCCTGCGTCTTAAATGCTGAGAGCGGATACGAAGCAACTCGTTCTATTACCAAAGCAGTGAATCCTCGCACTGTCGCTGTTGTCGGCGGCGGTATTGCCGGCTTAGAAGCTGCCCGTGTCCTTGCTCTGAAAGGACATAAGGTCGACTTATACGAGAAGAGCTACCGTCTTGGCGGACAGATCAATATCGCTGCTGTTCCTCCTCGCAAAGAGGAAAGGCGTCGTATTCTCAATTTCTATGATCGTGTTCTTCCGACTCTGGATGTCAAGATTCATCTTGGTGTCGAATTCACTAAGGAAAGGGCAAAGAACTATTCCGATATCATTGTTGCTATCGGTGCCCATAACCTTGTTCCGCATATTCCGGGAATCGATGGTGAGAATGTTGTCTCTGCCTGGGATGTCTTAGACAATAAAGAAATTGTCTATGGATCTGTCGCTGTCTGCGGTGGCGGACTTGTTGGTGCAGAAACCGCTGAGTATCTTGCTGATAAAGGATACGATGTCACTATTGTGGAAAGGATGGACAAGATTGCAAAAGAAGAGAGCAATACCATTCTTCCTATAAGGCAGAAAGATTTTGCAGATCACAACGTTAAGCAGCTTGTTAAGACTAAGATTGTCAAGATGGATATCCATGGCTTAACCTGCGATAAACTCGATGACAATGGTCAAGCAGTTGAAACGATTGAGATTCCATGCGATACCATTGTCAACGCCTTAGCTTCTCAGAAGAACAAGATTGACCTAGAAGGCGTGAATGCCAACATTGTTTATGTCGGTGATTGTGGCGGTGAGCGTCCATCTAACATTGATCATGCTATCAAGTCTGCTTACGATGCCGCTAACTCCATTAACTAAAATAAGGAGGCAAAGATGAAACTTACCTTCCGCTGGTACGGACCGAGCGATTCGATTCCGTTGACCTATATCCGTGAAATTCCGAATAGGTCGGGTGTTGTTACTGCAGTCTACGATGTCAAAGTCGGTGAAGTCTGGCCGATGGAGTCCTTAGAAAAGCTCAAAAAAGATGCGAATGAACATGGCTTAGCTAGGGAAGTCATTGAGTCTATTCCTGTTCATGAAGACATCAAAATGGGAAAGCCGACACGGGACCACTATATCGATAACTATATTGAGAATATCCGCCGCTGTGCGAAAGTCGGTGTCAAATGTGTTTGCTATAATTTCAGGCCTGTCTTTGATTGGCTGAGAACTGATATGCATCATCAGAACGCCGATGGCAGTAACTCTCTGAGTTATTCCTATGAGGATTTTGTCAAGGTTGATCCAAAGCATCTGCATCTTCCAGGTTGGGATGAATCCTATACTCCGGAAGAATTACAGTCCCTTCTTTCTCAGTATCAGTCTGTTTCCCATGAACAGCTGTTTGACAATCTTGTCTATTTCCTGAAGCGGATTATTCCTGTCTGTGAAGAATGCGATGTGAACAGGGCTATTCACCCGGATGATCCACCATGGGATGTTTTCCATCTTCCACGTATCATTACCGGCGAAGAGGATCTGGACCGATTATTCGCTGCTGTTCCATCCACTCGTAACGGACTTACTCTTTGCACTGGTTCTTTTGGTGCTAAGAGAAGCAACGATATTGTTCACAGGGTCGGAAAGTATTCGAAGCAGGGTCGTGTTCATTTCTTGCACTTACGCAATGTCAAGTGGACGGATGATCATGATTCCTTCTGTGAAGTCGGACATTGCACCAAAGACGGTTCTTTAAATAGGGCTGCTATTGTCAAAGCTGCTTGCGATAACGGTTTTGATGGCTATGTCCGTCCCGATCATGGCCGGAACATCTTCGGCGAGAACGGAAAGCCTGGCTATGGTCTTTATGATCGTTCCTTAGGATGCGCCTATATCAATGGCCTTTTCGAAAGGTACGAGTTCAGGAAGAACAATAAGTAGTTTCTTTTGAAAGCAAAAGCTGTCTGAAAAGGCAGCTTTTTGCGTTGCTTTGAAATTTGTACCTTGTTACATTACTAGGAAACAATGCGTTTATGTCTGTTATCTTTTTTCTTTTGGTCTGCCGAGGTGTTTTTCTTTTTTCGTCCTCGGCCCCGTCTCCTCAATCACCTGTTTTGGAATCATTATTCCTGGATCACAGTAAGGGCAGTCGAACGCTGTAAACGGTCCTCCGTTTATTTCCCAGCATTAAAAACAATGTCCGCTTCCATCTTTTCTGTTCTACGACATGCCGTGCACTGTTTTTCGACCATCTCCTCTCCGCCCCGTTCCTTTTCTGTTTTCATTTGAAATAACGCTGATAATGAAAAGAGACTGATTTGCATAAAGTCAGTTTCTTTTCATTCAGTTGACAAACAAAAGCTGTCATTGAAATAAATTAACTATATGTTATAGAATAAAGTCAGTTGCATAGGGAGTAAGTATGCAAAAGAAAGTAAGCAGAAAGACAATCGAACTCATTATTTCTACTTTTTTCTTCGTGCTTGCAGGATTCTTCCAATACTATGATATCTATTTGCCTCCTGTCTATGCCCATACTTTTTCCTTTCTTGCCAATGCCATCTTCCTCCTTCTGATTTTCTTATGGGGAAAGTCGATCAGACAGAGAATCATTCAGAAAGGAATCAGAAAAAAACTAGTCATCATCGCAATGCTTCTCTTCTTCTGGCTCTTTATCCGATTCATCAAATACAACATCTTCGCAAGAAAGGACACCATCTCCAGATACCTGTGGTATAGGTATTATATTCCGCAATGTCTAGTTCCTCCTCTCTCTCTTATCGCCAGGATGGAACTAACAAGAAAAAAGAAAGAGAATCTATCAAAACTAATCTATCTTATCCTCCTTCCTGCTATTGCCCTGATCCTTCTCATCCTGACAAATGATTTCCATCAGCTCGCCTTTGCTTTCAAAGCAACAAAAGAGAATTCCGTTGCAGAATACAGCCATCAGATCGTCTATTATCTTGCAATAGGATGGATCATCATCATGACATTTTTGTCTCTTGTCACCTTGATTTTAAAATGCAGTATCTCCGTGTGCAAAAGAAAAATCTGGATTCCGCTTCTTGTCTTTGTCGTTACGACTGCCGCTTGTTTTTTATGTTTCATCTATGCCACCCAATCCTATAAGGTGCCAGAACTATTGTCCTTCTCCTTCATCCTTCTGATAGAGACCTGTATCTTTATCGGTCTGATTCCATCCAATGACAACTATCTCCTTTATTCAGAGATCTCTTCGCTTCCTTTTGTCATCACTGACAATGATCTAGTTTCTATCATCAATCATTTAGATGATACGGATATTACAAAAGAACAATACCAAGACTGTATGACAAAAGGTCCTCTCTTTTTAAACGAGAACATCCGCTTATCGACTCAGAAAATATCAGGAGGACATATCTTTTATATCGAGGATCTTTCTTCCATTACAAAGAGGGTGAATGAATTATCAAGCACGAACGAACTCCTCTCAGAAGAAAAAGAACTGATTGCTTATGAAAACGAACTCAAAGAGAAGAAAACAAAGCTTCAGCAGAAAAACCAACTTTACGATAAAGTCTTTTCCATTCTCAATCATGATCTGCTTCAGTTGAAAACACTCCTGGAAAGTACAGACAAAGACAGCAAAGACTATTCTAAGAATCTAAAGAAAGCATGTGTCTATCTTTCTTACATCAAAAGAAGAAGCAACCTTGAAATCCTTCATAGTCAGAAAGAGAACATCAACATAGAGGAAATCATATTGTCAATCAATGAATCACTTCTCTATCTCAATGAATGCAACATTTCTGCTTCTCTTATCAATGAAGCAAAAGGAGAATACGATGGAAACCAATGCATTCTCCTTTATGAATTTTTCCAGTATTATCTGAAAACCTGTTTTGATTCACTCAAAGAAATCCTGATCAGAATCGATTCTGTCAACGATCCGTTATCACTCCGCATCATCTCCAATGTTACTGATATCTCCTTAGAAGGATTTGATAATGAGAAACTGAATCAATATAAAGGAAAACTCTCTTCTTTTACAGAAGACAATCTTTCCTATACCATCCTCTCTTTTGAGAAAGGAGGTAAAACAGAATGAATTACATCACAGCCCCCTATGTTCTCCAGACTCTCATTTCTATTCTCTATTTCTCTCTCATCATCTTTTCACTCTGCACTGCCTTCTTATGTTCTCACCACAAGCATAAATATGTCTTTATCATAGCAGAATCTAGGATTACCATCTTCTTCAGTATTCTTCTAATCGGATGCCTTACCTATTTTGACATCGATGATATTTCAAAACTGGACCTCTTATCCACCTTTGCAGTTTCCATCCCTGTTTCCATCGATTTCCTGTTATTATCCTTATTCACGCTTTTGAATCTATTCATCACCATCGTTCTTATCAGAAACAGAAAGAACACGATATCGAAAAGGAGCATCAAAGAAGCCTTTGATGATCTTCCTTGCGGTATCTGCTTCTATGAAACAAGTGGTGTGACAAGATTAGTCAACAGCAAAAGGAATGATTTCTCTATCAGAATCACTGGAGAATACTTATTGAACGGAAAAAAGTTCATCAGCATCCTCACAGATGAGAACATAAAAAGAAACAGCCTTTCTCATCAGGATGAAGAAGAATACATCATTTCTCTTGATGATCATGTCTACTCATTCAGAAGAAGAGAACATCAACTATCGGATAAATCCCTTTATGAAATCATAGCGACAGATATCACAAGAAAACATCAGCTCTCCAGGGAACTGAACAAAAAGAACAAAGAGCTCTCTTCTTTCAATAAGAGAATGAGACAATACGGAGAGACAATCGAAGAACTGACGATTGAAAAAGAGACGTTGTCCGCAAAGAGGAACATCCACGACAAATTAGGAAAGCTATTGATCCTGTCCCGCCGGTCCTTAAATAAAGATAGGACTGAAGAAGAAAAAGAAGTTCTTCTCTCCACTTGGAAGAATACACTTATCGCCTTTGAAAGCATGAAGGAAAGCGAGAGCAATGATACCTATGATGAACTGTTCAAAGCAGCAAAGGATATCGGTATCAGCATTATCTTCAGCGGAAGAAGACCAGAGAGCAGAAAAGGAAAGAAAATCGCAGTCAAAGCAATCATCGAATGCATGACAAACACCATCAAACACGCCAAGGGAAACGAAGTCTATGTCTCTTTCAAAGAGATGAATCAATTCATTGAAATTCAGATTACCAATAACGGAGAACAGCCAAAAGAAGAAATCAAAGAGGGAGGCGGATTATCCTCGCTGCGCTTGCTCATTGAAAGAGAAGGCGGAAGCATGAAAATTATAAGTTTCCCGCGTTTTGAGCTGAATATCACCATAGAGAAAGGAGAAGAGTATGACAGATGAAAAATACAAAGTCCTGATTGTCGAAGATCAGGCGATGCCTAGACAGCTATTCGAACACTTCATCAACACCTCCTCCCGTTTTGCATTGGCAGGAAGCATCGCCAGTGCTGTTTTCACGGAAGTATACTGTCTTTCAAGACCGATTGATCTCATTCTGATGGATGTCATCACAGAAGGCGGAGAAAACGGGCTTGATGAAGCAAATAAGATCAAAAAGAAATTTCCAAAGATCAAAATCATCATCGTCACATCCATGCCTGAATGTTCCTACATCGAAAGAGCAAAAGAGATCGGTGTAGAAGGCTTCTGGTACAAAGAGACCAACGAGCAGCCGATCATCGAACTGATGGAAAAGGTCATGAATGGAGAAATCATCTATCCGAATACTGCACACACTGTCAAAATCGGACTGACAGACAGTTCAAGATTCACTAAGAAAGAGCTTGAAGTCCTTCGCTATGTGACAGGCGGATTTTCCAATATCGAAATATCAGAGAGAAGGAATGTCTCACCGGGCGTCATCAAGAACCATATCGCTGATATGCTTCAGAAGACAGGGTTCCGCTCCCGCACCCAGCTTGCGGTCAAAGCGAGAGAATCCGGCATCGTCATCCTGAACAAAGATGACGAAATCTTATAATTTCAGCGCTAACAATCAGCTAAAAAGATAGAATTGATTGAAAATTTCTTCAAAAAATACGGCCAGGGGTGCCAAATGGCACTTTTGCCGTTTTTTTCATGTTGTTAAAATCATCTAACCACGACATCTACACAAAAAAGGAGCATACATATGAAACACAAGACGCTTATGACAACGTTGTTGTTATCTTTCATGGCAGCCCCTCTATTCGTTTCCTGCGGTGAGAAGGAACATAACTTCTCAACGAAATGGGAAAGCGCTGAGAATTATCACTGGCATGTCTGTATGACAGATGGGCACAAAGACACTTCTGAAAAAGAAAAACATGTCTGGGACAGTGGAAAAGTGACAAAAGAGCCCACCAAAACTGAAACAGGAATCATGGAGTACGTCTGTTCTACTTGTCTAAGAGAAAAGACAGAAATCATTGAAAAGCTGAAGGTGGAAACAACCTATACCATCACCTTTGATAGCAGAGGCGGAAGCGAAGTAAAAAACATCACTGCTGAAGCAGGCGCAAAAATCGAAGCACCTGCTGCTCCGACAAAGGAAGGCTATATCTTTGGCGGATGGTATGAAAGCAGCGATAACGGAACGACGCTGTCTGAAACACCCTTTGAGTTCACTTACAGGCCGGCAAGAGTCTTTACCCTTTATGCAAAATGGGGAGAAGAAAGCGTCAAAGGAAAAACCTATAACCACACTTCTACGACCTTGAACTGGACCGGAACAGAAGAACAGAAGAAAGCGTTTCTCGCTGAAATGGAGATGACAGAAGAGCAATACAAAGAAAGGAATCAGGCTCTCACCATCCGATTCGCATTTGATAAGACGGAAGAGAAAGCATCTGCTGCCTTCGGTATGGAACCGGACTTATACAACTGCACTGTCCTCTATACAATCACCGGCAATACCATCATCTTCTTTGACAACGCAGAGGATATGAAAAATGGCATTCCTGCCCATGAGTATGGATTCTTCACCAGTGCGACAGCTGCATTCTCTCTCGATAGATCGAAGCTTATCTTCACTGCAGTGACTACCGGTCTGACAATGGAACACATTCTGACGGTCGTAACAGAATAATAGATTCAAAACAATTTTTAACCTTTCCCCATACCAAAAAGGAGGTAAATGTACTATTGGGGAACAATAAATGAATAGTGCAGAACAAATATGAATAAGACAAAACTATCCGCACTGATTGCAACCCTGGCGTTATTGGCAATAGGGCCATTATCCAGCTGTGGAAACAAAGCAAGCAACACAACCACTCCGCCTGCCGTTACTGAAAAGCCTGTCGTTACTGAAAAGAAGACAGAACCATCTGTCCACAAGCACAATTATTCTGATACCTGGGATCATGATGATACCAAGCATTGGCAGACCTGCAAAGATACATCCTGCGGCGATAAGAAAGATATCGCCGATCATACTTTTGTCTGGACTGAAAAGACACCGGCTGGTGTTCATACAGACAAAGTAGAAAAGGGTGTCTGCTCCGTCTGCAATTTTGAGACAGAAAGAACTGCTGAGAATACTGGCACCCATGAATGGTCAACGGAATGGAAGAAGGACGAAACAGGTCATTGGCATGAAACGACATGTACCGGTCACGATGCGATGAAGAAGGACTTCAGCGCCCATGAAGGAACTTGGACTGTCAAAACAGAAGCCGCATATCAGCAGGACAGAGTCGATGAAAGAACCTGCACTGTCTGTGCCTTCCACGAAGAGAAGACGATTGAAGGAACTGCCCTCACCTTAAAGCCGAGAACCATCACTGTCGCTAAGACAGAGTTTGTCTATGACACAAGACCTTTTGCTTTGGATAACTATATCGGAGCAGAGAGCAAAGAAAACAGGAAGATCGAATACCGACAGAAAGGAACCGAAGCCTACTCCACAAATGCTCCTTCTGATGTCGGAGTCTATGAGTACAAGATCACACTCCCTGAAACAAGTGAATGGCAGGCTGCTGAAAAGACAGGCGAAAGGAAGATTGCACAATTCGCTGTCAAACTGACTAAGAAAGAATTTATCAGAGACTTAGGCGCCAATGTTGTCGATGATAGGATTCAGTTAGACGATATCGAAGTCCAATTCGATACCGTCACGAAGAAAACGGTCAAGCTTGTCCTTGACAAATCCTATGATGTTGCCGGTATAAAGAAGGTTCCTGCAACAGCATTGAAGATCGATAATCCCAACTATGCATTGGATATCGGAGATATCACTGAAGTCACTTTGACAAGCTATGATACCGCTGACTTCTATTGTGGAATTCAGGACATCTTCACCATCGCAGGAAGAGAAGGTGTCATTATCACAACAGTGATTCCTCGTGGAACAATCAAAACAGGCGATTCCCTTTACATACATGAGATTGCCAAGACTGTCACAGTCGCAGCAATGGAAAGAGGAAGAGTTGTTGTCGATAAAGCAACAGTCGGTGAAGAAGTCGGGATGCAAATCACTGGTGTCACAAAAGCAGAAGTCTCTAGAGGATATACGCTCAGCAAGAAAGACACGCTGAAAGAGTATGATTGCTTCTTGGCAACCGTCTATGTATGTACAGAAGACGAGGGTGGGAAACATACTCCTTTGATCGATAGTACAAAAGAAGCATACTTCCCCAACCTCAGATTCAATGACACCTATTCTACTAAACAAGCCAGAATGTTCTTCCCGGAAGGCACCTCAATGGTTTTAGGCGGAGAAACAGTTGAAGATGTCACATTCTATCTTCCTACTTCAACACCTGGATTTATCGGCCGCAGTTTCGTTCTCACAGAATCCGGTAAAACAATTGCAAAAGTCGAAATCACAGATGTTCATAAACATGATGCCAACTTCTATAGAGGCGGCACCTGTTATGTATGCTCGTATTCATCTGCTCCTTCTATGAAATTTGACGATAGTAAATCCAAAGCCGAAGTCGAATGTAAATTCATCGAAAATGAGACACGTCGCTTCATTATCACGTTTGATAACGTCGGAAAAGAAGAAGTCACATATCGTTTCCTGCTTTCGGATACTGAGAATTTCACAATGGTAGTCAAAGCCACATTAGGCAATACAACCTATCCTTTGACAGCAAAGGGTGACTTAGTCATCAAAGCCGGCGACTTTAAACAAATGGCCATCCATGTCACTGCCAAAAAGACAGCGACCTGCAAAGTCACAGTCTCTAAAGTAGTTACAATACTTAGACCGCGCATTTAAGTCTTAAAACACGATAGGTGGAGCAGCTGCTCCACCTATTTTTGAGGTCTCGATTCCTAATGCTGATTTCTATACAGAAAGAAGATAGCATTGTCTTCTGAAAAAAGTTCATCAATCAAAAAACAATGGACAATACATCGGTCAACCGATTTACTTATTGCAATAACATAAGGAGGTGAACAATGAACACCAATGAGCTATTAAAAGAAAAAATATATCAAAATATCAACTAGCCAAAAAAGCGGTGTTCCACAGACTACTATCATAGATATCTGCAGCAACAAACAAAAAACCAAAAAAGGATTCTGACTAATGTAACACCCCCATCTCACTGGACCAAGATTCATAGCATTAACTCAAATCAAGCAAAGAATCATCATGTCTTTCCCAGTAATATGGCTTAGTTCTATTTAAAGTCCGATGTCAGAGATGTAATACGATGACGAAGATATCTCCTATGTTTTGTTTTTTCATTTTTACCTCTTTGGAAACTCTTTTTTATGAATTTTTACCTCAAGCCACCTCACTTCCACCCAACACCATAAACATAAAAATGGCGTCTACTTAGAGAAACTCCCTCATTTTTTAGTGAATGTCTATCAAAACTGGCTCATTTTTTAGTCACTTATGGATAAAACTCCCTCATTTTTTATATAATGACTTGATTTTATCTTCTTTATGTGTGTTAATATAACTAACGGGAGGTGTCTTGTTTATGAGTGAATACTTGAAGCGTAAAATCGACAAATATCTTTTTGATTGGAAAACAAACCCAGATCACAAGCCGCTTATTATAAAAGGTGCAAGACAGGTCGGCAAAACAAAATCAATTGAAAATTTTGCAAAACGAAATTATGAAAGCATTGTTGAAATCAACTTTGCCGAATATCCCGTATATAAGCAAATCGTTGAAAACGGATACTCTGCTGAAGCCGTTATCAAAAACATTTCTCGTATAAACCCGGCAGCACGATTTATAAAAGGCAAAACCCTTATTTTCTTTGATGAAATTCAAGAATTCCCCGATATTGCAACGTCTTTGAAATTCTTTTCGCTTGACGGAAATTACGATGTGATTTGCAGCGGTTCTTTACTGGGCATTCATTACAAGGAAATCTCGAGCATCAGTGTAGGCTATAAAACTGAAATCGAAATGCGCTCCCTCGACTTTGAAGAGTTTTTATGGGCTCTTGGATACGATGATTCCGTTAAAGAAGATATTTTGTCCCATATGCGATCATTCACTCCATTTTCTCCTGAGGTTCTTAAAATTTATAACGATTTGTTTTTGGATTATTGCATTATTGGCGGTATGCCTGATGTCGTAAAGGATTTTATTTCAAATAAAACATTTGAAAATACCCTTGAAATGCAACGTCAAATCGTTATCGGCTATGAAGCAGATATCCGAAAGTATGCTGTTGGATTAGATAAAGCACGTATAACAAACGTTTTTCGTTCTTTTCCATTCCAACTAGGCAAAGAAAACAAAAAATTCCAAATTTCAAAAGTCCGTTCAGGTGCAAAATTTGCAGATTACCGCGGTTCAATCGAATGGCTTGAAGATGCGGGCATCGTCAATGTCAGCAGAGCTCTGCAGACTCCGAACTTACCTCTTAAAGGGAATGTTATCGAAAATTGTTGCATCCTTTATTGTGCAGATAATGGCTTGCTTCTTTCTCAGCTTGACGATGAAGCACAAATGGATTTCCGGCAAAATAAGAACCTTGATGTTTATAAGGGCGGATTATTTGAGAGCATTATCGGAGAAGCACTTGTAAAATCTGGTTACGATCTTCACTATTATAAAAAGGAAAATTCTACTTTGCAGGAAGAATTCTTTGTGCGATATAAAGATTATCTTGTTCCGATTGAAGTGAAAGCTGGCAATAACAATGCCAAATCTCTGTCGACTTTGATAAAAAGTGATAATTATCCTGAAATCCGTTTCGGAATAAAGATTGTAAAAGGAAATGTTGGATATGACTCCAATATTTGCACCTTCCCGCACTTCTGCGCTTTTCTTATCAAAGAGTTTCTTTCAACATTTCAATTTGCATAAACGCGCTTTTTATACACCAACTCATATCCTTAATGTATTAGTACTTTGCAGCAAGGTATAGAAGACCCATAGGAAATGAAAAAATCACACGAAGGCTTTTAATCATAGGATGATATAGAGACTTCTTTGGACTGATTTTCTCAATACATTTGAAATTTGTCTGTTTTTCTTTCGGATTTTGTTTGGACTATTTTTTCGTCAGAAGCAAGTTGTTTTTCAGTCTTGATTGTTCCAAAAAACAGTAATAGAATAATCAAAAAACGGGAGCTTCTTGCGTAAATCCGGCTATGGGGATGAGGTAGAGCGATATCCTGATAGGAGCAAAAATTAATGAAACACAAATACAAAATCGGACAGAAAATTTATGTTCCACGCACTCCTTCAATAGGACATTATGTGGAGTATTATGATTATATTGGCCTTGTGGTTGGATATGTAGAAAATTTTTCCAGAATGCCCGAACATTATCGGCAATACTATCTTCGTCATGGTTTTGAATATGTGTGTGCGCGGGTTACTCCTGATTGCGGGGGCGGACATCTAATAGGCGCTGCTGATGTATTCAAGGAAGAGGAATTGGTAAAGTACAAAGGCAGATCATTGGACTGGATGTTCTATGACTTTATTCATTATGACGATTATTTGGAAGAAGAACTTGAAAAAATGTCCATGGTGTTTCTAGACGGGACGCTAATAAGCCTTTTCAATTCTGGAAAATGTATAATCACAAGACAAAGAAATGTGAAATGCCTGTCTACAACAAGGAAAAAGGAGAATATGAATTCCCTTCCGATAAAGGATGAAATAGACGCTGAATCGAAAACAAGGAGAAGGAAGGAACAAAAGTATTTGTAAGAGAATCGAGTAATTTTCTTCAGAGGACGGCTCTGGGTTTTCACTTGTCTAATTGGACAGTTGTAACAATCTATTTCCGTTCTTTTCCTTGTGTCTACCCTATCATTAGAATCATTAAGCTTAGAGTTCGAACAACAACATACTCTTGGCATCGTAAACATAAAAACGGCGTCTGTATTGGAAAACTCCCTCATTTTTTAGTGATAACTTGCTTATTGTGGAATATTAGACTAATTGTGTAAAGCCTTACAGAAAAAAAGGCTATCTTTTTCTATATTGGATGCTTATAATTGTTTAGTTCGTATGCGAACTATAATTTATGTCTTGTATTAACGATAATGTTTTAGGATCTAGGATTCATAGGACCTCTAGTAAGATAGGTGCCTTTATTAACCGAAAAAGGAAGGAGAGAAATCTTCTTACGCAAGGAAATGAAGGAAACTTGATTTCCTATCTTTATGAACATCCTGGTGCCAGCGCTAAGGAGCTTCAGGAAAAGTTCCATCTTTCTAAGGCAACGGTTTCTTCCTCTCTGAAAAACAGGGAAAAGAAAGGATTGTTGACTAGGGAAGTCGAAGAAAATAATAGAAAAGCAAAAAGAATTGTACTGACACAGAGAGGAAAAGAATCCTGTGTTCCTTATACGGATTTCTTCATCTGGTTGACAGATACTCTTGAAAAAGGAATCTCGGAAGAAGAAAAACACACAACGCTTAAAGTCCTGAATCATATATTAAATAATAGGGAAGAAGATGAAAGGAGATTAAAAAATGAACACCATTAAACGGCTCGTCACATTCATGCATGGCTATTGGAAGGATACGATATTCACTTGGGTTTCTGTTGCTTTGGAAGCAAGGCTCGAAATTCTTGTTGCATTCTTCCTTCAGTATCTTTTAGCAGGTGTCCAGAACAACTCTGCTTCTGAGATTGGAAGGTGGACTGGAATCATCGCTGGCATGGCCATTTGTGCTGCAGCTGCCGGTATTTTTGCAGGTTATTGGGCCTCCTCTGCTGCTGCTGGATTTGGAAAGAACCTGCGCCAGGGAAGGTACGAGAAAGTCCAGACTTATTCTTTCAAGAACATTGATAAGTTCTCTACTTCCTCGATTGTTACCCGAAGGACAACCGATAGGGCTAACATCCAGTTTTCCTTCATGATGATCCTCCGTAGGGTCATCCGTGCTCCTTTGAGGAGGATCTTTGCTAGGATCAGGTCGTTTGTCACTGCTCCTAGTCTGGCATGGGTTTTCCTTATTGTCATCCCTGTTTTGCTTCTGGTTCTGATTGTTATTGCTAATTCCGCTCATAAGCTCTTTGTTAAGCTCTTTGATACTTATGATGATCTGAACCAAGATGTCCAGGAAGACGTTGATGGTGTCCGAGTCATCAAATCTTTTGATCGAAAAGAATACCACACAAGTAAGTTCAAGAAGATTTCTGCTGGTATCTATTCGAACTATATCAAAGCAGAATACCGTCTTGCCTTTAATGGTCCAGTCAGGAACTTAGCAGTCTACGGAACTAGGAGGTTCATTTCCTATTTTGGTGCTAAGAAGATTGTTGAAAGCGGAAATACTTCTCTTCAGATTACGCAGTTAACGACTTTGTTCACCTACATCAGGATGATTCTCAGGTCGTTAAGGATGGTTTCCCAGATTTATGTCAGGATCATCATTTCCCGTAATAGTGCAGAACGTTGCGTTGAGATTCTGAATGAACAGTCGGATATTGTTTCCCCTTCGAATCCAATCAGGGAAGTCGGGAATGGACAAGTCGAGTTCAAGAATGTTTCTTTCAGCTATGGAAAAGGAAAGAACGTTCTTGAAAACGTGAATTTAAGCTTTGCTTCTGGCGAGACAGTCGGTATTATCGGACCGACTGGCTCTAGCAAGACAACTCTTATTTCCTTAATTGCCCGTCTTTATGATGCCACGGAAGGTGAAGTCCTTGTCGCTGGACATAATGTCAAGGAATACGATGTTGCTAAACTTCGTGATGCTGTTGCTGTCGTTCTTCAGAAGAACACCTTGTTCACAGGAACAATCCGTGAGAACCTGAAGTGGGGCAATGAAAACGCCACCGATGAAGAAATCTGGAAAGCCTGTGATCTTGCTCAGGCAAGCGAGTTCCTGAAGCGTTTCCCGAAGGGACTGGATACGATGTTAGTCGAAGGAGGCAACAATGTCTCCGGCGGTCAGAAGCAGCGTCTTTGTATCGCACGTGCACTATTGAAGAATCCGAAGATCCTGATTCTCGATGATTCCACAAGTGCTTGTGATACTCATACCGATAGCTTAATCCGGGAAGGATTATCAAAAGAACGGAATGACGTCACGAAGTTCATCATTGCTCAACGAGTCTTATCTATCCGTGACTGCCAGACCATTATTGTCAGGGATGCCGGAGGTAAGATTGTCGCTCAGGGCAACAACGATGAATTAAGGCAGAACTGCCCAGTTTATAAAGAGCTGTATGAGTCTCAGTTAGGAGGAGGTGATTTCGATGTCAAAGCGGACTAAAGCAATGAGGCCGAATTCTATGCAGGTTTCAGAAAAACATCCGGCTAAGCGTCTTCTCTCTTACGTCTTTCAATATTATCCTTGGCTTTTCCTTGGTGTCTGTATCTCTATTATCTTCTCTGCGTTTGCTGCGGTTGCCGGAAGTTACTTCATCGGCAATATTCTAATTGATAAATATCTCACTCCGTCCATCTTCGTTGTTGATCCTTCTACTGGCAACCCGTTAAGGGAAGGCGGAAATGTCGTTTTCCAGAGGGATCCAAAGGCAACCTTTGCTTCTCTTCGTTTCTGGAATCTGAGTTTCAATCAAGCCAGGCTTGTCTTAGGTGCTATCTTCGTTGTCGGAATCGTCGGCGGCTTCTTCTATAACTACGGCATGGCAAAGATTGCTCAGGGTGTTCAGAAGATTATCCGTGATGAAAGGTTCTCTCACAGGCTTGATCTTCCGGTTTCTTACTTTGACCAGCATACGCATGGAGACATCAGGTCAATCTATTCTAACGATGTCGATGCTCTTCGTGAAAGGTTAGCCCGTGCTATTCCGATGTCCTTCTCCTCTCTTGTTTCTAGGACTCTCTGCCTAGTCAGGAGGATTGGAACGGATATCTATAGGACCATCCTTGTCATTGCATTTGCTTTCATCATGTTCGTCCTCAGCCGTTATTTTGCTTCTCATTCCGGACTTTACTTCCGTGCTCAGCAGGATGAACTTGGAAAGATCAACGGATACATCGAAGAAAGGATTTCCGGCCAGAAGGTCATCAAGGTCTTCAATCACGAGAAAGAAAATATTGATGGCTTCTCGAAGCATAACGAAGAACTGTTCAATGATGCCGTTAAAGCAAACCGTTATGCCAATACCTTAAGGCCGATGATCAACCAGCTTGGAAATCTCCAGTATGCAATCATTGCCTTCATTGGAGGTAGGAGGAGGATCTACAATGTCCGTGCTATCCATCTGTTCTCTTCCTCTAACATCTATGGATTCTACACCATTGGTATCATCTCTTCGTTCCTTAGGTATTCCAAGGCCTTTGTTCAACCGATTGGTCAGATCAGTCAGCAGTTGAATTCTATCGCTCTTGCTTTGGCAGGTTCTGGACGTATCTTCTCTCTTATTGACGAAAAGGCCGAAGTCGATGAAGGCTATGTCGAACTCGTCAATGCCAAGAAAGACGAGAACGGAAATCCTATCGAAACCACGGAACGTACTGGAAGGTGGGCATGGAAACATCCGCATAAGGACAACACTCCGACCAGCTATACCTGGTTAAAAGGCGATATTACCTTAGATCATGTTGACTTTGGTTACACCCAAGAGAAGATTGTCCTTCACGATATTACCCTCTATGCAAAGCCGGGACAGAAGGTTGCGTTTGTCGGTCCTACCGGTGCAGGTAAGACAACAATCACGAACCTTCTCAATCGTTTCTACGATATTGCCGATGGTAAGATTCGATATGATGATATCAATATCAACAAGATCAAGAAATCAGACTTACGTCGTTCCTTAGGTAGGGTCTTCCAGGATACGAAGCTCTTTACGGGAACCGTGATGGAAAACATCCGCTACGGAAAGCTTGATGCCACGGATGAAGAAGTCATGGCAGCTGCTAAGCTTGCTAATGCAGATACCTTCATCTCTCAGCTTCCCAATGGATACCATACCAGGCTGAAGGATTCTGGCTCTGGACTCTCTCAAGGCCAGCGTCAGCTTCTTGCGATTGCAAGAGCAGCAGTTGCCAATCCGCCGGTTCTGATTCTCGATGAAGCTACTTCTTCCATTGACTCCCGTACCGAAGCCATGGTTCAGAAAGGAAGGGACGGCATTAGGAAAGGACGCACCGTCTTCGTTATTGCCCATCGTCTCTCTACGATTAAGAATGCTGATGTTATCATGGTTCTTGAAAACGGACACATCATCGAACGCGGCAACCATGAACAGCTTCTTGCTGAAAAAGGCAAATATTATCAGCTTTATACTGGTAACGCCATTGAGAAGCAGGAAGACTAATATTTAAGAAAATAGCACTCCCCTCTGTCCTAAAGCAGACAGAAAGGAGTGCTTTTCTTTTCAAATTCAATCTGTTTTATGTTGTTTTATGGGTGAATATCAACTATCATAATCTTATTATTTCTACCCATTATTACTAAAAGAAAGAGGTATATAAATGAAAAAAGGTGCAAAAGTCGGTTTATCCTTGTTGAGTATTCTTATGTTGGCATCCTGCCATCATGATTTGCCAAGCAGTTCTGCTACAACCCAGCCACCGGTCACAGAACCGGCTCCTACTGTTAAGCCGACGGAGACTCCTACCGAAGCTCCAACAGAAAAGCCAACAGAGACTCCGACTATCAAGCCGACAGAGTCTGCAACTGTTGAAGCAGAAAAATATGATCTTTCTGTGGAAGCGGGTGAAGGCGCTACGATTTCTTCTCTTCCAGACAAAGTCGAGGAAGGAAAAGAAGTCACTTTCTCTGTTACTTTGGCAGCTGAAAAAGTCTTAAGTTATGTCACAATCGACGGCGAGAACACTTTGGATGCAAACGAAAACGGAGTTTATTCCTTCATCAGGCCAAAGCATGCCGTTAAGATTTCTGCTATCACGGCAGATAAGACCTATGCGAATAATGTCATTCAGGTGGATGGTGCTACCATAGCTGTTTCCTCTACGAGCGCAAAGAAGGGTGCCATCATCACGGTTCGTGTATCAATCTCGGATTCGAATAAGGTTTCTCCGATTGTCAAAGCCGGTGAAGCCGATGTTGATAGGACTGCTGTCGGAGATGCCTCTTTAAAGACTTTCGAAGGAACATTTGCGCAGCCTGGAAAAGACATTGATATTACTACTACTTTGACCTCTGCTGCAGCTAAGTATGCTATTGTCGATAAATCCGGAGATGGTGCTGTTGTTTCTGGACCGACTTCTGCTGCCAAAGGCGAGAAGGTTTCTTTCCGTCTTTCTTTGGAAGAAGGTGTTGAATTCTCGGGTGATGTCAAAGTCTATAAGGAAGGCGAAGAAGCTACTGTTCTTGATGTAACCAAAGAAGAGGATGGCTCTTATTCCTTCATCAGGCCGGATTATGCGGTTGTCATTGAACGTAAGACGGTTGCTTCTGTCTTTGCTATCAAAGTGGAAGGTGATGGCGATAAGATCGAGGCTTCTGCAGTAACTTGTCCAGAATATGCTGTTTATGGATCGAAAGTTACCCTTAGTGCTAAAGGAAATGAGAAATATTTAGTCGATAAGATCTTAGTTGACGGAACGGAAGCCGCTTATGATGCTGAGACAGCTTCTTATTCCTTTACGATGCCTACCCATGCGGTTGTTGTCAAAGTCGTTTCCAAGGTTCATTACTATCCTGTTACTCTTGGCAAGTCGAAACATATTACGCTTTCTGGCTTTACCTATGATGCTGCAACTAAGGCCTATACTCCGATTACCGCTCAAGGTATCACCTATACAGACCATGTCTATGTCAAGGCTACGGCCACAAAAGACGCTGATGGAAAAGAATATGCAGTCGATACAAGGACAGCAAAGCGAACCAAATATGACTCCGGTTCTGTGAGGACACTGAATAGTGATGGCTATTATGCTTCTAACACTGCTTCTCCTTCCGATGATAAATTTGGTGTCCAGATTGAAGTAACAGAAGGCGAAATTGTACTGAAAGCGGATAGTATTCTTCTTGGTACTCATTCAGGTATCTATAAGAACTCTAGTTATGTTTCGACGGAATCTCTCACTCTGAGTCAGATTGGAAAAGGTAAGCTTGGCTATTATGAAGTTACTAGGTCGGACTATAACGAAAGCGCAAAGACCTTTAAACTGAACTCGGGAAGCTCCTCCTATGACTCTGGATACTTCGATTCTGGATTGATTTATGTCAATGAGCAGACCTCGTATTATCCTAGTGTTACGAATGTCCACTTCTACCTCTCACGTGCCTCTTCTCTGACAGCCAAGAATATTATCTTTGATAACTCTTCTCTTTATAATGCCAACAAGAGCCTTGCTGAGATTGGCGATGGAACCCGTACCGTCTATGGATTTGTTGAGAAATCTGGAAGCAAGAGGACAATCAAGAATGTGACCATCGCCTTTAAGAAAGAGACTTCCATCAATACCAAAGGCGCTATCTTCGAAATCAAGGACGGAGAAACTTCTTTAGGATATTTCCAGAATAAGGATGGCGTTCTTGCTTCCTATGCGGTGAAAAGTGGAACCTATACTGGCGATGAGGGATCCCTTACCCTGGATGGATTTGGTAAGGCTACCTTAGTCAAGGATGATGCGACAAAGGAAGGCTCCTATATTCTTAATGGTGATTATATGTCCTTGACTGTCGAGGGCAAGGATTTCTTCCTGAAGCTTAACGGCAATACGTATACCTCTGTGGATTATGTTGTCGGCGACTTCTATGGCGCTAAGATTGCTGGTGATGACGATGTTACGGAATGGCACCTGCTGAATGACTTTACTACTAAAGCAGTTTCTTCCTATGCAAATCCTGGAACTTTCAACGAGAAGGGCCAGTTTACTTCTTCTTCCCGTACTTTACTCTCCTTATCTCCGGATAAGAAGGCCTTTGTTATGAGGTATGTCAATGACTACTATCTGATGAGTTCTGATCCGGATGCTGCTTATTCTAGCCATATCGAATTTAATAATATTGGAGACAAGACTGCCTTTGTGGCTTCTATCTCCGGAACAAGTCAGGAAAAGGTCGTCTCTTCTGTCTATTTCGATGGTAAGGATTTCCATTGGGGAACGATTTCTGATAGTAAGTTTACTACGGATGGAACTTCCTTTACGTTCCAAGAATCTGCTGAAAAGATATTCAGCTTGTTCAATAACGAAGGCAAGGTTGGCGTCTTCGATGACTTAGCTGGGACCTATACCAATGGAACCTTAGGAAACCTTGTTCTGGATGGCAAAGGCTCTGGTAAGTTGGGAGATACTGCTATTACCTATGTTGTAAACGAAGACAAAACTCTGACTGTCACTGCCGGAGAAAAGACCTATATCATTACTCTTGATGCAGGCACCTATACTTACAAAGAAGTTAAATCAACTGTTCCTGCTTGGCTTGCTGGAAAAGCATTTATTGGCACTGATGCCATTCAATTTTGTACTGGAGATGAATTTGACTCTTCTTATGATTATCAAGATGTCGGCATTGTTTTTTCTGCAAACGCAATGACGCTTTCTACTTCTGCCGGATCTGAAGTTAATGCAGCCACGCCACTGGCTGGAAGCAAAAGGAAGAATAACGATGTTCCTTACACTATCGATGGAACAACGCTTAAGGTAACACTGAATGACGTTGCTGTCCAAATCGAATTAGATGAAGACAACAACACATTCCATTTTGCCAATGCTGATTCAGTTGATGGATATACTCTTAGGCCTGGTGTTAAGTTTAAAGTTGTAGCTAAGGATTAGAATAAAAGAAAACCTCTCGCTCATTGTACTGAACCCCTCTAATTGGACCAAAGGACAAGACAATGATGCCTGAAGG